>CAJDUK010000088.1_pt1 | contig 16396 bp, 14 predicted proteins | sample 7390591 | NCBI WGS metagenome assembly CAJDUK01 (sample SAMEA7055672, study PRJEB34461) | soil metagenome | biome: terrestrial ecosystem; feature: Peninsula; material: soil | place: Antarctica | collected 2016
GCCGGCGCGGGAATCTCCGCGTCGACCTTGTCCGTCGAGATCTCGAAGATCGGCTCGTCGCGCTTCACCTCGTCGCCCACTTTCTTCAACCACTTGGAAAGTGTGCCCTCAGCGATCGATTCGCCCATCTGCGGCATGATTATGTCTACTCGTGCCACCGTTTCTCCTTCGTTCGCCTATTCAGTGGGCCGCGCGCGGCTCAGGCGCGCCAACGCAATCACAGGCAGCGTCAGCGCTCCGACAACGGCTCCGATACCAGCATACACCCACCAATTGCACGCCGGAAGCCCCTCGGGCGGCCTGCACCCCTGCATGCTTCCGACAAACTTCGCAACGAGTACGCCAATCATTCCGCCGCTGAAAAAGCCGGCGACCGTCGTGACGCAGCCGACCCCAATGTTTCGCCCGATTACGCCCTCGCGATCGAGCGGCGGCGTGGTCATCAATACGCGGCGGTACCCGACCGCGCCATGCTAGTACGCCGCTTCGATGCGGTGTCGGGGATCGCCCGCCTTGTGGACCGTGACGAAGAACTTCTTGGCGTTGCGGTCGAGGCGGCTCTCACCCATCTGGTCGGTCGAGATCTCGACGAAAGTGTAATGTCCGCCTTCCTTCCGCACGCTCAGCTGAAGCTTGCCGAGATCCCCGGCGAAAGCACGAGAGCGCGCTGTATGGCCCGCGCGCTCCATCCCGATCTCGGGAAAGAATTCGTCAGCGATTCGCAAGACCTCCGTCGGGATCAGCTGCGTTCTGAAGAAGTGTAGCATGTCTCGCTTCAGGTCCCCGGTTCGCTTGCGGGGCGGACTCCCTGAATCCAGTCGACGCGCTCGAGCGGCAAGCGCGGATTCTTCTCCCGACGGAACTGGATCGCTGCCGCCCAGTCGCCTGACGTCGCGAAGAAAAGCTTTCCGGAATAGGTCCCGAGCTCCTTCTCCTTCTTGAAGCCGTCGCTGGTGTTAGCCCGGTCGGCGCTGGTGGCGAAGATCCGCCCCTCGCCCGTTTCGATCGGCTGTCCGGTCTTCTTGTCCTGGACGACAACCCGGTAAATGATGGGCTCGAGCGCGCGTGGCGGCATCGGATCCATCGTCACGCGAAACGCGTAATTGTCCGACCAAAGCCTGAGCTCTGTCGCTTTCGGATTGGCTCCGCAACCCGCGAGCAGAACGGTGAGCACCGGCAAGAGCGCCAGGCGACGAAGCGTCACGCGTAGTACTCCAGTCCGAGGTGAGTGATCTGGTCCTCGCCCATCAAGTGGCGAAGCGTGTTCTTCAGCTTCGTCTGCTGGATAAAGAGATCGTGCTCCGGCTGCAATCCCGGCGCGGCCATCGGACTCTTGTAGTAGAACGACAACCATTCCTGGATTCCCTTCATGCCGGCCCTCTGCGCGAAATCGGAGAACAACGCCAGATCGAGCACGATCGGGGCCGCCAGAATCGAATCCCGGCAAAGGAAGTTGATCTTGATCTGCATCGGGTATCCCATCCACCCGACGATGTCGATGTTGTCCCAGCCTTCCTTGTTGTCCCCGCGCGGCGGGTAGTAGTTGATCCGCACGACGTGCGCGAAATCCTTGTACAGCTCGGGGTAGAGCTCAGGCTGTAGGATCGTGTGCAGCACGCTGAGCTTCGACTCCTCCTTGGTCTTGAACGACTGAGGATCGTCGAGCACCTCCCCGTCGCGATTGCCAAGAATGTTGGTGGAGTACCAGCCGGCGAGACCGAGCATGCGCGCCTTGAGGCCCGGTGCGACGATCGTCTTCATCCACGTCTGACCCGTCTTGAAATCCTTTCCGGAGATCGGCACCCCGCGGTCCTGCGCCAGCTTGAGCAGAGCAGGTGTGTCAACGCACAGGTTGGGCGCGCCGTTGCAAAACGGTACGCCTTCCATGATCGCCGCATACGCATAGAGCATTGATGGGGCGATGGCGTCGTCGTTCTTGTCCATTGCCTTCTCGAACTGCTCGATCGTCGCGTGCTGGGGCCCGGCCTTGATGTATATCTCGGTCGAAGCGCACCAGACGATCACAATGCGGTCGCATTTGTTCTTCGATTTGAAATCGCGGATGTCCTGCCTCAGCTGCTCGGCGAGATCGCGTTTGGTCTTCCCCTTCTTCACGTTGGTTCCGTGAATGCGGGTGACGTACTTGTTGTCGAACACGGCGGGCATCGGCTTGATCTTTTTCAGGAAATCGGCGATCGGCTCGAGGTGCCGTTCCTCGAGCACGCCCGCCTTCTTCGCGGCCGTGAGGGCGTCGTCAGGAATAGGATCCCATGCGCCGAAGACGATGTCATTGAGGTCAGCGAGTGGGACGAAATCCTTGATCAGGGGCGCACGCTTTTCGGTTCGCTTGCCGAGCCTGATCGTCGCCATCTGCGTCAGCGATCCGATCGGCTTGGAGTGTCCGCGCCGAATGCTTTCCACACCCGCCATGAACGTGGTAGCGACTGCACCGAGTCCCGGTGTCAGTATGCCCAATCGGCCGGTGGCCGGGGCTATGGATTTAGGGGCGTCACCAGAAGAAGACGATCTGCCCAATTTTTTCTCCGTTATGTAATTAGGATTGCACGCGGCGGGTGGCCGCAATTCCCGCGCTCTTTGCAGGGCTGGAGGGGTCGCTGACCATCCGGATCGGCTTCGAATCCGGGTGCTGCGTGAAACGGTGGACGAAGGCGATCCGCTGCACGGCCGTGATCCACGCCGTGACACTTAGAAGGACGACGATCCCGATGAGGACCCATCCATTCCAAAAAAGGCCGAACAGCGCCTGAGGTGCCGACAGCAGCACGATTCGCTCCGGCCGCTGCATTACCCCCACCTTCGCATCGATTCCCAATGATTCTGCCCGCCATCACCATCATGTAGAGGTTATGGTGAATCGGATTTGTGGCGTAGAACACTGTCAGGCCCGCCATCAACGCTCCGTCGGCGACGCGATCGAGCGTCGAATCGTAGAACGCGCCGAACACCGTCGAACGCCCTGTTCTGCGCGCCACCTCGCCATCCACGACGTCGAAGAACGCGGTCGCCACCATTATCCAGCCAGCCGTCATGATGTGGCCGGTGCCGTAAACCACGCCGGCTGCGATTGTTAGTAGAGTTCCGACGGTCGTAATCGCGTTCGGATTGACGTTGTGGCGTGCGAGTAAGCTGATGGCCGGCTCTATCGCGCGGAGGGCTCCTTTTTTCAGATAGTCCGTCGGAGTTGGCATTCAGCTGGTTCGGGCGGTGAGCAATAGCTAGCCGGCGTGCCGGCTCCCCGGCTGACGGCGCAGAAAAAAGGGCCGGCGTGAAATACACGCCGGCCCGTAAAATTAAGCCCTTCAACGATCTATTGCCACCAGTGCCCTACCCGTTGAAACGCTTGTTCGTCACGGAAGGCGCCAATCGTACATGCTCGACAAAGTGACGCTGTTTTTCGTGTAGGTGCGGGTTCCATCCACCGTTACCGCGCGAAGATTGACCGTCGCGCCAGCGGGAACGCCCGCCACAGGGATGTGCTCTACGCTGTTCGCCGCGACCTGCTTCACGAAAATGTCGTTGCCACCGCTCACCACGTAGACATTGACCGCCTGACTGAGATTGTTGGTCAGGTGAATCGCTACATCAGGCGCCGGCTCGGGACCTGTGCGCACTTCGACCTGCCGCCCCCCGCCGCACGCTGCGAGAGCGAACATAGACAGCGAGACCATGAGAACACGCATGCTGTGCCTCCAAGAATTTTTGTTGATCAGAGAGTAGTAGCCGTTGCAAGAGATGTGCTTAGTTGGAGTTTACCGGTATATCAGGTACTGCCTAGTCGCTTGCCTGAACGCGTAGGCCGATTTGTACTCGCGATCTATCAGCACGTCGGGATCATCTCCCCTGAGGAGTGCCTCCCGAACCGACGGAGAGCCGAACCTCAGGTCGAAGTCGCGGTTGCGAATCGTGAGCTTGCTTCCCGCGGTCTTGTTGATCGCCCACAACAGCGCGGCTCCAACTCGCGCCGCCTGCAGGCTGCTCCGGTTGTAGACCGTGATCTTGATTCCCGGTATCGTCTGACCTCCGTACTTTTGGTCGGTCGGATTCACCGGGGTGAAGCTCTCCACGAAGAATCGAGCGCCCGAGATCTCCCGATCCCTGAGAATTGCGACGGTCGCCGCCGCATTGAGCCAGGGCGCGCCGACTCGCTGGAAGGCTTCCGGGGTCCCGCGCCCGACGGAAAGATTCGTCGCTTCGAACGCGACGAGTCCTGGATAAAGCATCAGGCTCTGAAGCGACGGCAGGTTGGGCGACGGTCTCACCCAGGGAAGTCCCGTCAGGTCGAACCAGACATCTCGCCGCCAGCCTTGCACTGGAACGACGTGCAGATCGGCGTGAATCTTCAGCACGTCGTTGTAGTACAGCGCCAGCTCTCCAATCGTCATCCCGTGCCTGAGTGGCATCGGCCACAAAGCAAACGCCTGACCCGGGCGCCCCGGTGCCGGATCTGCGGCATTCGCAAGCGAGCTGTCGAGAACCGGACCTTCGATGATGTAGCCTGTGATCGGATTCGGCCTGTCGAGTACGATGATCGGCCTCTGCACCCGGGCCGACGCGCGCATCGAGTAAACCATCGCGCCTACGTAAGTCCAGGTGCGCGTGCCGACGTCCTGGAGATCGAAGACGAGCGCGTCGAGGCTGCGAAGCATGCTGTCGGGCGGCGCGGTCGTCTGTTGTCCGTACAGCGAATAGACAGGCAGCCCGCTCTGCGCATCGATCCCACTGGCGATGTTCTGCCTGTCTTCAGTCCCGCGCAGCCCGTGCTCCGGCGAAAAAAGTTGCACGAGCTTCACTCCCACGGCGCGAGCTTTACCATCTCTGAGACGATCAATATCGGACGCTCCTTTCTCATCGATGCCGGTCTGGTTGGTGAGAAGACCGATGCGCTTTCCGCGAATCAGGTGTATGCTATCGCGCATCAGAACCGATATGCCCGGTCTTACTCTTGCCTCCGCGAGCTCGGAAGTCGGGTCCATCTGCTTGTTGGTGACAACGCAGGCGCCGCAGAGTGGGAGGAGGACCGCGAGCAGCCGTTGGTATCGCATCATCGATAGTTGTCCGGTAGTTTTGGTGTGTCGTTAGTACCGTATGATACTCTGTAGCGTTCCGGTACGTTGACTGGCAGTCGCGATTAAGCAAGGGTCTTGCCTGACCACCTCAATCCCGCACTTATGGCGCTAACTGCGATCGACTGGGCGATTGTCGCCGCCTACTTCATCCTCTCCGTGGGCATTGGCCTCTACTTCACCAAGCGAGGCGGAGAGAGTCTAAACGAGTATTTTCTTTCCGGCCGGCAGGTGACGTGGTGGCTCGCCGGAGCATCCATGGTCGCGACGACTTTTGCGGCGGATACCCCGCTCGTCGTGACCGGCCTCGTCTCCGCGCACGGAGTTGCCGGAAACTGGCTGTGGTGGAACATGCTGATGAGCGGAATGCTCACCGTGTTCTTCTTCGCGCGCCTGTGGCGACGAGCGCACGTCATGACGGATGTCGAGTTCGCCGAAATCCGCTACAGCGGACGGCCAGCCGCCGTCCTGCGCGGCTTCCGTGCGCTCTATCTCGCGATCCCGATCAACCTCATCATCCTCGGATGGGTGACCAAGGCGATGATCAAGATTCTCACGATCTCGCTCGGTCTCCGCGACGTCAATCTGCTTGGGTTCAACGTTCCCGGAGAAGTCATCGCCGTCGGGATCTGCTTCATCATCACCGTAGCGTATTCGGCGGGCGCGGGAATGTGGGCCGTGCTCTGGACCGATTTGGTTCAGTTCGTCATCAAGATGAGCGCGGTCATCGTTCTCGCTGTTTACTCGGTGCGCGCCGTCGGTGGAATGGACAGCCTCAAGGCCGGCCTGGCCACACACTTCGGCAGCGCCGATGCCGCATTGTCGGTTCTTCCGGTGAAAATGACTCCGACCGGGATCGAAGCGTACGCTTGGATGCCGCTTCTCGCGCTCGCCGTCTTCCTCTCGGTGCAGTGGTGGGCCGCGTGGTATCCTGGGGCTGAGCCGGGCGGTGGCGGTTACGTGGCGCAGCGAATCTTCTCCGCCAAGACGGAGCGTGACGGCGTTCTCGCGACCCTGTTCTTCAATGTCGCGCACTACGCGATCAGACCCTGGCCGTGGATCATCACCGGCCTCTGCACCGTATTGCTCTACCCCCAGGGCATCGGACCAACCCACGATCACGAAGCGGCGTACGTGCAGGCGTTCGTGGACCTGCTTCCGACGCCGTGGCGGGGATTCATGATGGCGGGCTTCGCGGCCGCTTACATGTCTACCGTCGGGACCCAGCTCAATTGGGGTGCGTCGTACCTCGTCAACGATTTCTACAAGCGGTTCCTGAATCGCACTGCCAGCGAGAAACACTATGTGTCGATCTCGCGCTGGGCGACGGTTTTTCTGTTCCTCGCCTCGGCGGTCGTAACCCATTACCTCGGTACGATCGAGGGCGCCTGGAAATTCCTGCTTGCACTCGGGTCAGGCACGGGACTCGTACTCATTCTTCGCTGGTACTGGTGGCGCATTAACGCCTGGAGCGAAATCAGCGCGATGGTCGCCTCATTCATCGTCTCCATTACCGCGATCAACATGGTCAAGCCGCGCTTCCCCGCTGGGGACCTCCGCGCCGACGCCTGGGTTATGCTCGTTACCGTAGCGGTGAGTACAGTCGTCTGGTTAGGGGTGACCTTTGCGACCAAACCCGAGCCCGATCGCGTGCTGGAGGCGTTCTATCGGCGGGTGAGGCCGGGAGGCCCGGGCTGGGCTGTCGTGTCCGAACGGATTGGGTTTGGCCGCGAGAGCATCCCAGGTGGCGCCCTTGCCTGGACGAACTGGATCGCCGGCATCGTGGCAGTGTATGCCTCGCTGTTCGGGATCGGTAAGCTGGTGTTGGGGAACATCGTTCCAGGGCTGGTGATGCTGGCGATCGCCGTGGTTGCGTTCAGCTGGATAGCGCGGTCGTTCCGGGAGGAGCCCGCGACACTACCCGGAATGGGTGTTCCGGTCTAACGGCACACTACCCCGAGTAGAACGTTTAGCATAAATTTCATGTAGTACCGGAGGGTAAAAATGTCAGTTTCGTCACAGCCTGAAATCGATCTAAGCGTCACGCCCAGCGCTGGCGTAGAGGTCAAGAAGTTTATGGACGCCGAGGGCGTCACTGCTGAGCAGGGTGGACTGCGCGTGAGCGTTCAGCCCGGCGGCTGCAGCGGGTTCAAATACAGCCTGGTCATCGAGGACCGCGCCGCGGAAGACGATCTCGTCATCCCGCGCGAGGGCTTTAACGTGTTCGTCGATCCGTTTTCGGCGCAGTACCTGAACGGTGTCACGATCGACTACGTGACGTCGATGCAAGGCTCGGGATTTACGTTCAAGAATCCGAATTCGACCGGCGGATGCGGCTGCGGAAGCTCATTCTCTGCGTAAGGTCCCTGCTGGTCAGCAGTACAAATCGAGGGCGGTGAAATGAAGACGAATTTCACCGCCCTCGATTTTATTGTACTGGTCACGTACCTCGTTGGCACCACTCTGCTAGGCGTCTGGCTCGGGCGCAACCAGAAAGACGCGAAGGACTACTTCGTAGCCGGACACACGATTCCGTGGTGGGCCGTTCTCTTTTCCGTTGTCGCTACTGAAACAAGCGCGTTGACCTTCATCAGCATACCGGGTCTCGCGTACACTACGAATCTCGGCTTTCTGCAGATCGCCGCGGGCTACCTGCTCGGGCGGATCGTCGTCGCTTACACGCTGCTGCCGCGTTATTACCAGGGCGATCTGGTCACGGCCTACGCACTGCTCGAGAAGCGTTTTGGTATCGCCACCCGCCGTTTTGCCTCGATCGTATTCATGACCACCCGCGCGCTCGCCGACTCGGTCCGCGTGTTTGCGACGGCGATTCCGATCGCGCTGATAATCGGTCCCGCGCTTCCGCAACGTTACGTCATGCCGGCGTCGATCCTCGTCCTTGGCGCGCTGACTCTGATTTACACGTATCACGGCGGAATGCGTGCTGTCGTGTGGACTGACGTGCTTCAGACGAGCGTCTACTTGCTTGGCGGCTTTACCGCTGTCTACCTGATCGGCAAGGGCGTTAGCGGCGGATGGGGCGCCATTCTGTCGCAGGCGAGCAGCGCCGGGAAGCTGCGCGTGATCGAGATCTACACGGGATTCGACAAACCGCAGACGCTTTTTGCAGGCCTGATCGGCGGGGCATTTTTATCGATGGCATCGCACGGTGCCGATCAGCTCATCGTTCAACGCTTGATGGCGGCGTCGAGCCTGAAGGAATCGCGCAAAGCTCTCATCGGCAGCGGGATCGCTGTGTTCTTTCAGTTTACGCTCTTCCTGATGATCGGGATCGGTTTGTTCGCCTATTACAACGGGCGCCATTTCGACGTACCCGACTCCATCTTCCCGACGTTCGTCGTCGACAGCATGCCTGCCGGTCTCCGCGGCCTCATCGTCGCCGCCGTGCTTGCCGCCACGATGAGCGCGCACTCCGGTGCGCTCAATTCGCTTGCGGCGTCGACCACCCTCGACATTTACCTCCCGCTGTCGGGCCGTTCCGCCGACGATCCGCGCACACTCCGCACGGGCAAGCTCTTCACCATGTTCTGGGGAGTCATCCTGCTGGTGATGGCGCTGCTGTATCGTCAACAGGGCACGCCAGTCGTGGTCGTGGCGCTGTCGATAGCATCATTCACGTACGGAGCACTGCTCGGCGGATTCTTCCTCGGCATGCTGTGGCGGCGAGCGAACCAGCGAGATGCGATCACTGGCATGGCGGTCGGCATTTTCGCGATGAGCTTCGTCGTCTTCGCGAAGCAGATGTTGCGAATATTTCCATCCGCAACTGAAACTCTGACTTCGCTCTCCCACATCGCCTGGCCCTGGTACGTGCTCATTGGAACGACGTTCACGGTGGGAGTGGGCGTTCTATCTTCGTTTACCCATGCGGCTCCGACGGGCGGAGATCGCTGGAAGTGAATGACATCGTTGTTGGAGTTGACGGCGGCGGATCCAAGACGCGCGTCATGGTGGGAACCGCCGATGGCGAAGTCCTAACCACTCTCGACGGGCCCAAGTCAGCGGTTGTACCGGGCCAAGCGGCTCGTTCCGCGGACGTAATCGCCGATCTCGTGACGCGCGCGCTTGCTGAAGTCGCGCAACCAGGCGCGGTGCTCCCACGAGTTCTCTACTGCGGCGTCGCTGGCACCGGCAGAGATGAAGAGCGCAAGGCGCTTCACTCGGCGCTCGATGCCAAAGAGCTCGCCGAGGAGGTGGTGATCGACTCGGATGGTTTGATTGCGATGTACGATGCGTTCGACGATCGGGCCGGCATTCTTCTCGTCGTTGGTACGGGCTCGATTGCGTATGGCCGCAGTCCAGCCGGAGAATTTGTGCGGTGCGGAGGTTGGGGACCGGCGTTCGGCGACGAAGGCAGTGGCGGTTGGATCGGACGTCGTGCGCTCGGCATCGCCGCCTCGAGCGACGGGCGTGAGCCGCCTACCGCTCTTCTGTTCCCCATTCTCGCCGCCACCCAATGCGAGGACGTCCAGGATCTGATTCCGTGGGCTGCCGCTGCCGATGCGCGAGCGTTTGCATCGCTGGTGCCTGTCGTTTTCAGCACCGCCGCTGCGGGCGATGCGCGCGCCAGTGCGCTCCTGACTCTCGCGGCCGAGGAGCTGGTGCTCCACGTGCGCGCGCTTTCGCGTCAGCTATTCACGGATGAGCGGGCGGGGGTTGCGGTGGCGCTCAGCGGCGGACTGATGGACCGTGGATCCCCGCTCAGGAAGCGTCTCGAGCAGCGATTGAAGTCGGCTGTGCCGGGCGCACAGGTTCGAGCGGAGGAAGTCCTTCCTGTGCGAGGAGCCCTTCGGGCGGCGGCTCGACGAATTCACCTTCCCACCTAGCCATCACGACTGTCGCGAGACAGTTCCCGACCAGGTTCACGCTCGTCCGCGCCATGTCCATCAGCTCGTCAACGCCGAGGATGATGGCAACTCCTTCCAGCGGCAGTCCGAACGTGTGGAGCGTGCCGGCGAGAATCACGAGCGAAGCGCGCGGCACCGCCGCCACTCCCTTGCTCGTGATCATGAGCGTGAACATCATCGCCAGCTGCTGTCCGAACGAGAGATGCACTCCCGCCGCCTGCGCGACGAACATCGATGCGACGGCGAGATAAAGCGTCGAGCCATCGAGATTGAACGAATATCCGGTGGGCATGACGAAGGCGACGATCCGCCTCGGAACGCCGAACGCCTCCATGATCTGCATCGCGCGAGGCAGCGCCGCCTCGGAGGACGTCGTCGAGAATGCAATGAGCGCGGGCTCTCGTACGGCGAGGACGAACCGCTTGAGCGGCACGCGAAATATTAGGGCAGTCGGAACGAAGACTACGAGGACCAAAACGACCAGCGCACCGTAGAGCGTCAGGATCAACTTGCCGAGGTTGATCAGAACGCCCAGTCCGCTATGGCCGACTGTGACGGCGATTGCAGCGCCGATACCGATCGGAGCGTACCGCATTACGATCGCCGTGAACTTGAACATGACCTCGGCCAGTCCTTCGCACCCGGCGAGGACGATCTCCTTCGGCCGTCCGCGTACCTGTGACAGCGCGACAGCGAAGATGATCGAGAAGAAAACGACCTGCAGGACTTCGTTCTTGGTCGCGGCTTCAAAGAAGCTTTGCGGAACTACGTGCTCGAGAAAGCCCATTCCGGTGGGCGCGGCCTGGGAGAGCTGCTGCCCCTGCTCTGCCGATGCGTGAATGGTCACGCCGAGACCCGGCTTGACGAGGTTTGCGGCGCCGAGCCCGATGAACAGCGCGATCGTCGTGACGATCTCGAAATAGATGATGGACTTGAGCGCGAGGCGGCCGACGCGCTTCATATCGTCGCCGTGTCCCGCAATCCCAACCACCAGAGTGCCGAATATGATCGGCACGATGATCGACTTGATCATCCTCAGAAAGACGGTGGACAGCGGCTTGAGATTGATCGCGAACGACGGAAATGCCCACCCGACGATGACGCCAACCACCATCGCGATCATTATCCACGAGGTGAGCGAGATGCGTCTGAGGTTTCGGAAGATCATGCCCATGTGATTGTATTGACCAAGACGCCGATCAGGGCTCGATCGGAGGGGGCGGCTCGACGGGCACCGGCTTCAATCCCCGGCGCAGCGTCGAGTGTGCGTAGCCGTAAGCAAGATAGAGCGCGAGCCCGATGAGGAGCCAGATGCCGAAGCGCTCCCATGCCCGGACGGGCAGGCCAAACATCACGTAGATGCAGGCTCCCGCACCGATCAGAGTAACGGGCCAGACAAATGGAACGCGAAATGGCCGCGGCCGGTCGGGATCCTTGTATCGCAGAACGAGGACCCCGATACACACGATCGCAAATGCGGACAGCGTACCAATGTTCGTGAGATCATAAATCTCGTTCTCGTCGGCGAGAAGCGAGCCGACGGCCACGGCGATACCTGTGATGAGGGTGGTAATGTGCGGCACGCGAGTCTTCGGATGGACCTTCGCCGCCCATGGTGGGAGCAGCCCATCGCGCGCCATGGCGAAAAAGATCCTCGGCTGACCGTACTGGAAGACGAGGAGTACCGCCGTTAGCGAAACCACCGCGCCGAGCGACACGATCCAGCTCGCTGTCTCCATTCCCGCGAGCGTCAGCGCTTTGGCGAGCGGATCGGACGCTCGAAGCTGCTGATAAGGGACCATCCCCGTCGCCACCGCGCCAACGATGACGTAAATCAGGGTGCAGATCGCCAGCCCGCCGAGTATTCCAATTGGCATGTTCCGCTGGGGATTCTTCGTTTCCTCAGCCGCCGTCGAGATGGCGTCAAAGCCGATGTAGGCGAAGAACACGATCGCCGCACCCTGGTGAATTCCACGCCAGCCGTTCGGCGCGAAGGGGACGTAGTTGGACGTATCGATATGCATGGCGCCGACGACGACGAACAACGTCAGCACCAGCAGCTTGATGACAACCATGATGTTGTTGGCGCGAGCGCTTTCGCGGACACCGCGCATCAGCAGCCATGTGATCGCCATCACGATCAGAAACGCCGGGATGTTCACGAGCACCGGAATGCCGGCGAATCGCGGAGCCGTCTCGAGCAGCGAGTGCACGGCTGGGTCGGAGCTCAATAGCGCCGTCCGGTAACCGTGAGTAGTCCAGGCCGGCAGACTTACCCCGAACGCTGTGAGGAACGAGTTGAAGTAACCACTCCACGCGACCGCGACGGCGATGTTTCCGACCGCATACTCGAGGATCAGGTCCCACCCGATGATCCACGCGATCATCTCCCCGAGCGTCGCATAGGAGTAAGCGTACGCGCTCCCTGCCTGCGGAATCATCGACGCCAGCTCGGCATAGCAGAGCGCGGCGAGACCGCAAACGAGCCCTAGAAGCAGGAATGAAACGACGAGAGCCGGACCCGCGCCGTAGCGAACGACGACTCCGGATGGGAGTATCTCGCCAGCCGCGGCAGTGCCGATCGACGAGAAAATCCCCGCGCCGATCACGGCTCCGATCGCGAGCATGATCAGATCCCCGGAGCCAAGCACTCTCCTCAGACCGTTCGGATTCTCACCCTCTGCCAGAAGCGCTTCGATCGGCTTCCGCGCGAACAGCGATCGGATCATCTCAGGTAGGGATAATCAGGCTGCAGCGCTCTTGACCCGCATGGCGTAGAACGAGCGCCACACGAAAGTCACCGAGATCAGAAAGAAGACCGCTGCCAAAGCGTGAGTCAGCGTCGAACCTTTGTCGGCCGTGAGCGATACCGCGAGCTCCACCGCAAGCAGCCCAAAGAGCGTCGTGAACTTGATGATCGGATTGAGCGCGACGGACGAAGTGTCCTTGAACGGATCGCCGACTGTGTCGCCGACGACCGTGGCGGCGTGAAGCGGCGTGCCTTTCTGCTTCAGCTCGACCTCGACGATTTTCTTCGCGTTGTCCCAGGCGCCACCGGCGTTGGCCATGAAGATGGCCTGAAACAAGCCGAACAGCGCGATCGAGATCAGATATCCGATGAAGAAATAGGGTTCGATGAACGCAAATGCCAACGTGGCGAAGAACACCGTCAGGAAGATGTTGAACATTCCCTGCTGCGCGTACTTCGTGCAGATCTCGACGACCTTCTTGCTGTCGGCGACCGATGCCTTCGCCGAGCTCTCGAGATTGATGTTCGCTTTGATGAATTCCACCGCCCGGTACGCGCCGGTGGTGACAGCCTGGGTCGATGCGCCCGTGAACCAGTAGATCATCGCCCCGCCGGCGATGAGGCCGAGGAGGAACGGCGGGTGCAGAATGGAAAGGTTCGCGATGAACTCGGGTTGCAGTCCGTGAGTCAGCCCGAGGATGATCGAGAAGATCATCGTCGTCGCGCCCACGACTGCAGTGCCGATGAGAACGGGTTTGGCGGTCGCCTTGAAGGTGTTGCCGGCGCCGTCATTCTCCTCGAGCAAATGCTTGGCGCGCTCGAAGTGGGGATCGAATCCGTATTGGGTCTTCAGCTGCTGATTGATGCCCGGCACCTGTTCTATCTGTGAAAGCTCGAATACAGACTGTGCGTTGTCGGTAACGGGACCGTAAGAGTCGACGGCGATCGTAACTGGCCCCATTCCCAGGAATCCGAATGCGACGAGGCCGAAGGCAAACACCGCCGGCGCGATCATCAGCGTCCCGAATCCGGCCGTGCTCACGAGGTATCCGATGGCCATCAGCGACATGATCGCCATGCCGATCCAATACGCGCTGAAGTTTCCGGCGACGAGCCCCGACAGAATGTTGAGCGATGCTCCGCCCTCTCGCGACGATGTCACGATTTCCCGGACGTGACGCGAGTCGACCGAGGTGAAGACCTTCACCAGCTCGGGAATGATTGCGCCGGCCAGCGTGCCGCACGTAATGACCGTCGAGAGCTTCCACCATAGCGAGCCATCGCCCAGGTCGGGCAGCAGCATGTAGGAAACGAGATACGTGAGCGCAACGGAGATGAGCGACGTCAGCCAGACGAGCGAAGTCAGTGGCGATTCATAGTTCATGTCGTCGGAGTTGACGTATCTCGCCCTCGCGACGGCCTCGTTGATCAGGTACGACAGTCCGCTTGCCACCACCATCATGATCCGCATGACGAAGATCCACACCAGCAGCTGCACCTGCACCGCTGGATCCGTGACGGCAAGGACAATGAAGGAGATGAGCGCTACGCCAGTCACGCCGTAGGTCTCGAAGCCGTCCGCGCTGGGACCGACGGAGTCACCAGCGTTGTCCCCGGTGCAATCGGCAATCACGCCAGGGTTTCTCGGATCGTCTTCCTTGACGTTGAACACGATCTTCATCAGATCGGCGCCGATGTCGGCGATCTTGGTGAAGATTCCGCCGGCGATTCTGAGCGCTGCCGCGCCGAGCGATTCACCGATTGCGAAGCCGATGAAGCACGGCCCAGCGTAGTCCCCGGGAATGAAGAGCAGGATGAAAAGCATGATCACCAGCTCGACGCTGATGAGAAGCATGCCGATGCTCATACCCGCCTTGAGCGGGATGGAGTAGCAAGGATATGGCTTTCCGCGCAGGCTCGCGAAGGCCGTGCGTGAGTTGGCGAACGTGTTGATGCGGATTCCGAACCAAGCCACGCCATAGCTTCCCGCGATGCCGACGAGGCTGAATAGCAGAATGATCGCAACCTTCATCGCCGCGAATTGCAGCAACAATCCGAAGTAGAGCAGTATCACGAGGCCGATGAAGATCTCGAGGATGAGGATGAACTTCCCCTGCGTGATCAGGTACGTCTTGCAGGTCTCGTAAATCAGCTCCGAGATCTCGCGCATGGACTCATGGACCTCCATCCGCTTGAGCTGGCTATAAAACACCAGACCGAAGAGAAGTCCGAGCGCGCAGATGACCAACCCTCCCATCAGCAGCGAGCGGCCGTGAATGCCTCCCAGGAAGCTTACTTGCGACAGGTCCGGGATAATGAGATTCGCTTCGCCACCGGGCTTGTGCTCGACTCCCTGAGCACCGGCGGACCGTACCGCGAAAGTGGCGACAAGAGCCAGGACGAGACTGAGCGTACGAACGACCACTGCAAACTTCCGATTCATTCTTGAATTCTCCGAGGGTGAATAGCGGCCGGCTCGTGCGGAGCCGGCGTCGTGCTCAGCGCGTTGGTGCAGACTCAACTTTGCGCCAGATGAAGTAGACTGGAACGCCGAGCAGTACGATCGCGGCCCCGAAAAGTGCCTGGGTTCGCGTTTGGTCCGCGATCAGCAGAATTACCGCGATTGCCGATGCGAGAATGATGTACAAAGCGGGTAAAACAGGGTACCCGACAACTTTATAGGGACGTTCGGCGTCCGGACGCAGCTTGCGGAGCCTGAATAGGCCGACGGTCGTCAGCGCATAGAAGATCAGGGCGGCGAAGATGACGTAATTGAGCAGCTGGCTGTACGTGCCTGTGAGACAGAGAAAACTCGTCCAGATCGACTGCGCGATAAGAGCGGACGCCGGGACATTATGGACGTTGAGCGTGCCGGCGCGGCGGAAGAACAAGCCGTCGCGTGCCATCGCGTAATAGACCCGCGCACCCGAGAGGATCAGTCCGTTGTTGCATCCGAAGGTCGAAATCAGGATTGCCGCCGCCATGATCGATGCGCCTGCCGCGCCGAAAATCGTTTCGACGACCGCGCTTGCCACCCTGTCCTGCGTCGCATACTGAATCCCGCGCTCCATTACGCTAGCGCCGTTCGCCACTCCGTGAAGAGGGAGCACGCTCAGGTAAGAAACATTCGCCAGAAGGTAGAGCAGACAGACCAGCCCCGTCCCATAGATGAGCGCGCGAGGAAGGTTTCTCTGCGGCGAATGAACTTCCGCCGCGGCAAACGTGACGTTGTTCCAGGCGTCGCTCGCGAACAGTGAGCCCACGAGCGCGGAGCCAAACGCAATCACGAACGCCGGTGTGAATGCGACCGGGTTGAAATTCCCGTTGGAGAAGTTCGCAGTGATCGCTTCGGCATGCCGGCCGATGGTGAGCCCGAGAATGATCAGCGCGGCTAGCGCACCAGTCTTCACGACGGTCAGCGTCGTCTGAACGAGCTTGGCTTCCTTTACGCCGCGCAGATTGATCCACGTCAGAACCCAAATGCTGATGACGGCGATCAAGCGCTGAGGCGACAATCCGAGCTGCACGGGGGCGCCCGAAAGCGTGAAGTCCATCTGCGGGAACCAGCCGTAACGGTCAGGCGTGATACTGGGCCAGAGCACCCCCAGAAATCTTCCGAACGCGACGGCGACCGCCGCAATCGTCCCGGTCTGTATTACGACGAACAGGGTCCAACCGTAGAGAAAGCCCATGAG
>CAJDUK010000033.1_pt1 | contig 16362 bp, 14 predicted proteins | sample 7390591 | NCBI WGS metagenome assembly CAJDUK01 (sample SAMEA7055672, study PRJEB34461) | soil metagenome | biome: terrestrial ecosystem; feature: Peninsula; material: soil | place: Antarctica | collected 2016
GCGCGGCTCCGTGGTTGTTCAGTAACCACCCGATTAGAAGAACGAAACTCCATCCAGGGTCTTCGGCGGAGTGATGCCCAGCGCGGCCAGCGCGCTCGGCATCACGTCCACTGTGCGGCGAGGAGTGTGAAGCGGGGGGCGGTTCAACAGCAGCGGTACGAGCATGTGCTCCCGGTGCAGCGCGCCATGAGAAGAGACGTGCGGTATCGGCTCGTACTTGGCGCGATAATCCCAGTCTCTGGCCGCTGACAGGATGATGTCGCCGCTCCGGGCGGAACCCACGAGGTGCGCGATCTGGACCAGCGCATCCGGATAATCGCTCTCGATCGTCGCGGCGTAGGCATCGCCGTCATCGACCGCTTTCTGCGCTCCGATGTCGAGCGGATCACCCGTCATCCGAGTGTAGTCGTATCTCGATTCGCCCCACGTCAGCTTCGCCGAGCCGCGACTGGCGCTCCGTATCTCGCACGACGAGGGACTGGTCGGAAGAATCAACAGGTCGACTGACTCGCAGGATGACAGCCGCTCGACGAGCTCGCCCCACTTTTCTCCGAGGGCGGGCCACCAAGGCCTCGTCTTCTGATCGAGGTCAAGGTAGAGATGCGCCATCGCGTTTCCACTCACCATCACCGCAACGTCCGCCGACGTATTGAACGCCCATGGATGCGAAAGCGTGCTGTAACCCCACTCGGTGAGAACCGCCGTCAGGTCCTCGTGTTCACGCACGGAGGAGTGTCCGTGATCGCTTCCGACCCACAGATGCATCTTGTTCCAACGGCCATCACGTTCTGCATCGTGGCGGATCTGGGCGACCGTGTCATCTACAATGCGCATCGCGTCGTGTACGATTGGCGAATCCTGTCCGCGGGAGATCACGCTCAGCGCGCCGAGACTTGGTTTCGCCAGCTCGAAGATCGTCGGCGACGCGCGGTCGATGTCTCGATCGATCAAGCGCATCTCGGGGCCGACGTAACTTCTTGCGTGCCCCGTGAGCTTCGCGATTCTGCGCGAGCGATCGTACCAGCGCAGGCCGGGCAGCCCAATGCTGCCTGGGTATCTTCCCATGATGAACGGAGCGTAGGCGGGTCCGGTCACGGACGGGAAAGCCGATGTCACGGTGGAGAGCGACCCTTCCTCGCGCAAACCAGCGAGCGCGGGGAGCTCGCCTCGAGCGATGGCGCGCGCGAGCACATCCGGTCGCACACCATCGGCGATGAGGACCACGACCTGCGCACCATCACCTGGCGGGCTTCCTGCAGAAGCGCGCAACTTTAATTTCCCATGAAGAACAGAAAATCTATCTCGAAAACAACGGCGGCGAAGGTCGCCCCACGACGCTCCACGCGCGCGCGCACCGCCGGTGGCAAGAAGCTCAATCCACAAGTAATGGCCTCGGCCGAGCAGCAGGCACTGGAGGGATTGAAGCAGCGGACGGAAGAAGGACACCTCAAGGCCGGTAGAACTCCGCCGTCCCAGGAGAGCCCGAAACGAAGAGCTGGCGACCGGATCGTCGACGATTCCATTCGCGATGTTGCTGCGGTGACGGAGGATGAGAAACTCCTCCAGCAGCCTGGACCGCGCATCGACTTCACCAGGACTGACCCATGGCGCGTGATGCGGATCATGGGTGAGTTCATCGAAGGGTTCGACACTCTCGCCTCGGTGGACAAAGCGGTGACGATCTTCGGCTCTGCGCGAATCGGACCGGATGACCCCCACTACGTGGCGGCGATGGAGACAGCGCGCCTGCTCGCCGAGGCGGGCTTTGCGGTGATTACCGGCGCTGGGCCGGGAATCATGGAAGCCGGTAACAAAGGCGCGCGGCTCGGTGGCGGCCGCTCGATCGGTTGCAACATCGAGCTCCCCTTCGAGCAGGGCGCCAATCCCTACGTGGATACGCTCGTCAACTTCCGGTACTTCTTCGTCCGCAAGACGATGTTCATCAAGTACTCGGTCGCATTCATCATCTTCCCGGGCGGCTTCGGAACTCTCGACGAGCTGTTCGAGGCGCTGACACTGATTCAGACGGGCAAGATCTACCGCTTTCCCGTCATTCTTTTCGGTCGCTACTACTGGGCGGGCTTGCTGCGCTGGCTACAGGCGCGGGTGCTGAGCGAAGGAAAGATCTCCGAGAGCGATCTCGATCTCATGCTCGTGACGGACGACCCAGGCGAGGCCGTGCAGGCGATCATCTCGGCGTACAAGTCGCTGGGTAAGACGGGCGGAGAGCAGCTAGAGGACACGGTCGAAGGAAGCCGCGATGCCAAAAAAAAGTAAGAGCAACGGTGCGGGAGAGGGACGCGATCGCGGTGGCTTCAAATCATCGCGCCATGGAAAAGCCTCGGCCGCCGGCCCCAAGGCGCAGCAGAAGCTCGCCGCCGAAGAGCGCGAGAAGCGTGGGGTCAAGCACACCGCCCACGAGGCGAGCCGATTTCTCAAGGGACAGCGCATCGACCCGCGCCGCATCGACGGCAAGGAAACCGTCGCGGAGCTGATCGAAGGGACTTATCTCGCCTACAACGCGGCGCGTCTCCGCGAAGCGTGTCAGCTCTACACCGAGAAGATGTTGCAGCCCGACGTCACGGTCGGACTGTCGATCACCGGCGCGCTGACACCGGCCGGGCTTGGAATGTCGGCACTCATTCCGCTCATCGAGGCCGGGTTCGTCGATTGGATCATCTCGACGGGGGCGAATCTCTACCACGATACGCATTTCGGTCTCGGACTGGCGATGCACCGCGGCAACGCGCAGGAGTCGGACGTGTTGTTGCGCGAGGAAGGAGTCGTTCGGATCTACGATATTTTCTTCGACTACGACGTCCTGCTCTCGACCGACGCGTTCTTCAGGAAGATCATAACGGGAAAGGAATTCCAGCGGCCGATGTCGAGTGCGGTGTTCCACAACCTTTGCGGCAAGTACGTTCGTGAGCGGGAGAAAGCGCTCGGCATCGGACAGAAGTCTCTGCTCTCAGCGGCGTACGCGGCGGGGGTTCCGATCTACACGTCGTCGCCGGGTGACAGCTCGATCGGCATGAACATCGCCGCGCTCGCGCTCGATGGGAACAAGCTCGTTCTCGATCCGAACCAGGACGTAAACGAGACGGCATCGATTGTTCTCGATGCGAAACGCGGCGGAGGAAAGAGCGGCGTGATGATTCTGGGTGGAGGAAGTCCCAAGAACTTCATGCTGCAGACCGAGCCGCAGATCCAGGAAGTGCTGGGGATCGACGAGAAAGGACACGACTTTTTCCTCCAGATCACTGACGCGCGCCCGGACACTGGTGGCCTTTCGGGTGCGACTCCGGCGGAGGCGGTGAGCTGGGGGAAGATCGACCCGGACCGGCTTCCGGACGCCGTAGTTTGCTATCTCGACTCGACCGTCGCGCTCCCGCTCCTGACATCGTATGCCTTTGCGCGCCACGAGGTTCGTCCACTCAAGCGACTCTTCGACCGCCGCGAGGAGATGATGTCGAAGCTTCGCGAGAGTTACGAGAAGTCGTCCGCCTCTCCGCCAGCGATTGACCACACCGATTCAAAGCTCCCGCAACATCGTTAGCCTAGGGATCGATCTGCATCCATCCGCACGAATCCGAAGCATCCGCGTCAGGTGATTGCCTCTCTGCGCAGTCCTGCCTACCTTGAAAGTGCGGCGCCCGGCCGGTCTACGGCCGGGCGTTCGATTTTCAGGCGCCAGTGGCGCCCGCGGTACCCATCTGCAACGGCGTCAGTCGTATGATAGAAAGCCTCAAGAAAAAACTGGGCGAAGAAGTCGAGAAGCTTCAGCACGAGCTGAACGTCATTCTGCCGCAGGAAATCCGACGCGCGGTGGAGATGGGCGACCTTCGCGAGAACAGCGAGTACAAGGCTGCGCTCGAGCGTCAACAGTTCGTGCGTGCTCGCCTGGGTCAGCTGCGTGAGCGGCTCAGCAAGCTTTCTTCGATAGACGTTACCCAAATTCCCGCCGACAAAGTCGGGCTTGGCTCGCACGTGGTCGTACAGGACGAGAAGACGGGTGAGCGCGAGACCTACAGCCTGGTCTTCGGCGATTCCGTGGAGTTCGAGGAAGGACACGTGAGCATGTCGTCGCCGATCGGAAAGACGCTGGTTGGAAGAAGCGTTGGCGACTCGGTAAACGATCCACGACGCGGCCTGATTTTTCCGGCCGGCCGCGACACTCCGCAAAGAGCGATTCGCCGCCCGTTTCATGTCGTTCGCCCGAGCGACAAGCAAAGCAGGTTGATCAAGCAAGCGCACGCTCCTACAGTGTGAGAGACTACCGCTCAGTTAGGGAGCACTATGACGACAAGGAATGTCTGGATCGCGATTGCCTTGCTTTCGGCTGCTGGGTGCGGAGGGAGTTCGTCCACCGGTACCCAGAACGGCGTAAATACGCCTCCCCCTGCCGGCGGAGTTTCAGTCACGAACAATGTTTTCAACCCGCAGAATAAGACCGTTACAGCCGGCACTACTGTTCAGTGGGCGTGGAACACCTGCACCGGAGACGGTTACTCGGTACAGACCTGCTATCAGCACAGTGTGACGTGGGATGACGGGACGGGTTCGGCGACGCAGACTGAGGGGACGTACAGCAAATTGTTCGGTGTCGCCGGGACCTATAACTATCACTGTCTCGTGCACCCGACGATGACTGGGACCATCATCGTCCAGTAGGTCGACGGTTAGCTGATCGCGAACATGCGCTCGACGTCCCGACTGAACTCGCGGACTCGAGCGCTCTTCGTTTGATCGTCCCACCCCAATAACGCCGCGACGATATCAGCAGCGCGCGCTGCGACGCTCGCGCCGTGATCCGCCGTCTCGAAGGCGAGGTGCACGCGACGGATCAGCAGATCCGACAGATCCTGCGCCATTTCTTTCGTCACACCATACACGAGGTGCGCTCCCGTGTACGGAAGACCGGCCACCAGGGGCTCGGAAAGCTTTGCATCCTCTCGCTGTAGCCGTGCGATCTCGGAGGCGCGATCGGCACCCGGAAGTTCCACTGAATCTGTCGGTGCCCGGTCCGGATCCTCTCCAAGTTCTTTTTGCACGCTGTCAACGATCTCGGCGGCCATCGCGCGGTAGGTCGTGAGCTTTCCGCCTGTGACGTTGATGACGCCCGAGCTGTCGGTCACGATGCTATGCTCACGGGACACGGCGCTTGGATTGGACGCCGTCCCGCTCGCGAGGGGACGGATCCCTGCCCAGGCACTCACCACGTCGCCGCGCGTCAACTGTGCGCGCGGAAAGTAGGCGTTGGCCGAGCGGAGGAGGTAGTCCACGTCAGAGGGTGATGCGTGCACGGTCTCGGGTGAGTCGTCGGTCCACGTATCGGTCGTGCCGATTATTGCCTGAGTTCCAGCGGGAAGGCAGAACATGACCCGTCCATCGATCGGCGAAATGAGGGTGATGGCGTCACGGTTGCCAACCCGTTCTCGCGGAACGCTGATGTGGACTCCCTTGCTGCCGCGGTGGCGACGCGCGCGCTCGTCGGTGGTGAACTCGTTTATCCAGACACCGGTGGCGTTGACGATCACGCGAGCCCTTACTTCATCGCTTTTAGCCGAATGCTGAGACTTCACCACCGCGCCCAGCGCCTTTCCGTGGTCGCGTAGAATCTCCGTTACTCGCGTGTGACTGACTACTGTGGCTCCGTTCTGCTGCGCGGCGACGGCGTTGGCGACCGTGAGTCGCGCGTCATCGGTGGACGCGTCGTAGTAGACCGCCCCACCAGTGAGGCCGGTGCCTTCGAGGGACGGTTCTCGCTCCAGAGTCTCGCGGACGTTCAGGATCGAGTGCAGGCGGGAGCGTCCGCCGGCCAGAACGTAGTACGCAACGAGGCCTGCGCTAAGCCGCATCTTGCCGACGCGGGCGCCGCGATAGATGGGCCAGGTGAACGCGAGCGGCTTGACGAGGTGCGGCGCGATTTGGAGCAGCGTCTGGCGCTCGCGTATGGACTCGTAGACGAGATGGAGCTGCCCATGCTCGAGATATCGGATCCCGCCGTGGACTAACCGCGAGGAGCGGCCCGAAGTGCCGCTCGCGAAATCGTCGCGCTCTATCAGAACGACCTTTAGCCCGCGCATGGCGGCGTCCCGCGCCACCCCGCAGCCGGTAATGCCGCCGCCGATAACCAGCAGGTCGAATCGTTCTCCGGAAATTGAAGTCATTCTGTCCTGATGTCGGGGGACGCCGCGGAATCAGGCAAAGTATAAGGAATTTGATCGCAAGATTCGGATATCGTGGCTCCCCGCGCCCAAGCATCATTCGGCCACGACCAGCAAGTCAGACAGTTTCACCACCGGGGAGCCAATGCTGACCACTGATATTATGATTTCTTCATCGAAGGGAAGGCTGATGAATCTGACGCAACCAAAAATCGGACGCGAAGGGGAGGGAATTCCCATGAATGAAGCCCTCGCCTGGGAGTCCGTGCTCCACAGAGATCCGTGCGCGGACGAGCGCTTTCTCTATGGCGTCACTACGACGGGTATCTATTGCCGTCCGTCGTGCCCTTCACGACGCCCAAAACGCGGAAACGTCAGCTTCTTCTCTTCCGCGGAAGCCGCGGAGAGAGCGGGGTTTCGCGCCTGCCAGCGGTGCGCGCCGAATCGAGACCGACCGTCTCGCGAAAAAGCCGTAGATCGGGCGCGCGAATACATCGACCGGCACATCCACGATCTGAACGACGAGCGCATCACTCTCGAGCTGCTCGGCGAACAATCCGGAATGAGCCCGTATCATCTCCAGCGCAAATTCAAGGCGCAGCTCGGACTCACGCCAGCACAGTACATCCGCGCGCGCAAGAGAGAACGCCTGAAGGGCGAGCTGAGACGTGGTGAGACCGTAAGCCGCGCCACATTCGGAGCGGGATACGGCTCCAGCAGCGGAGTCTATGGCGGCGCCGACGCAAACCTAGGCATGACGCCGGCGACGTATCGCCGCGGTGGCGCGGGAGCGCACATCGATTACGTAATCGCGCAGACGTCGCTCGGCACACTGCTGGTCGCGGCGACGGATCGCGGCGTTTGCGCGGTGACACTGGGAGACGATGCGGCGACCCTGGAAACCGCGCTCGAGGTCGAGTATCCGGCCGCGACGCGCACGCGCCTCACGACTCCCTCTAGCTCACTCGGCGCCTGGGTCGCGGACGTCGTCGTCGCTGTGGATGGCGAGCGTGCGCGAGCCTACATCCCGCTCGATGTGGAGGCGTCCGCGTTTCGCTGGAAGGTATGGCGAGAGCTGCAGAAGATTCCCTTCGGTGAGACCCGGTCATACAGCGAAATCGCCAAGGCGATCGGATCGCCGAAAGCCGCGCGCGCGGTTGCGAGTGCGTGCGCCAACAACCCCGTCTCGGTGATCGTGCCGTGTCATCGCGTGATACGAACAGACGGCGGGCCTGGGGGTTATCGCTGGGGACTCGAGCGCAAGAAGCGGCTGCTCGAGAAAGAGCATGCCATGCGGGAGAAACAGACGTCCTAGATAGATAAACGACGCCCGTCTAAGTTCCCTGCATGGCAACATTCGGGAACGGACGCCGCGTCGCGATAGTCGCGGGCGTACGAACGCCGTTCGCTAAAGCAGGAACGGCGTTCCGATCGATCTCAGCGATCGATCTCGGCAAGCTCTGCGTTGCGGAGCTGCTGCAGCGAACGAACCTGGACGGCAAGGAAGTCCAGGCGTTGGTGTTCGGCACAGTGATTCCATCCGTCGTCTCGCCGAACATTGCGCGCGAGGTTTCGCTGCTTCCTCTCCTGCCGAAAGGTGTGCAGGCGTTCAGCGTGAGCCGCGCGTGCGCATCGGCTAACCAGGCGATAACCGATGCGGCCGACCAGATCGCGCTCGGCCACCTCGATGTGGCGATTGCCGGTGGCTCTGAGTCGCTCTCCAACATTCCGATCCTGCACGCCCAGGGATTTGCTGACGCGCTCGTTCTCGCGTCGAAAGCGAAAACGCTGCCGGGGCGACTGAGAGCTCTTTCCCGAATCCGCCCCAAGGATCTGATTCCAATTACTCCGGCGATCGCCGAGCCATCAACGGGCGAGACGATGGGTGAGTCAGCGGAGAAGATGGCCAAGCTCAACGCAATCGCGCGTGAGGAGCAGGATCATTTTGCGCTCCGTTCGCACCGTCTCGCCGCCGCGGGTACCGCTGACGGAAGGCTCACCGCCGAGATCATGCCCGTCTACGTGCCGCCGAAATTCGAAAGTGTTCTGACGTCGGACAACGGCATCCGCGAGGACACGAGCTACGAGCAGCTCGCCGCGCTCAGACCGGTGTTCGATAGAAAGTACGGCACCGTCACGGCAGGAAATTCCTCGCCGCTCACTGACGGCGGAGCGTGCGTCCTGCTGATGAGCGAGGAGAAGGCGAAAGCGCTTGGGTATCCCCCGTTAGGCATCATCAGATCTTACGCGTATGCGGCGCTCGATCCGGGAGAGCAGCTGCTCCAGGCGCCGGTTCTCGCCGCGCCTGTAGCACTGAAGCGCGCGGGGCTCACGCTCAAGGACATGGACCTCGTAGAGATGCACGAGGCGTTCGCCGCGCAGGTCTTGTCGAACCTCAAAGGCTTCGAGTCGAAGTGGTGGGCGGAGCGAGCCGGTTTCTCGCAGCCGGTAGGCGAAGTTGACAGGGCAAAGCTCAATGTGATGGGTGGCTCGATCGCCATCGGCCATCCGTTCGGTGCAACGGGCGCTCGCATCACGACAACTTTGCTCAACGAGCTGCGCCGGCGCGGGGGGCAGTTCGGCCTCATGACCGTTTGCGCCGCTGGCGGGATGGGGTTCGCGATGGTTGTGGAGAGGACTCGATGAGCTCTGCTCCGGAGGTCACGATCGGTGGACTGGTCGGAACGCGGTGGAAGCCGGCTCTGTCTGTCGAAGTGACCGATGGCATTGCAATCGTCACGTTCGATCTCCCCAACGAATCGGTCAACAAGCTCAGTCGCGCCGTGAAAGACGAATTTGTGTCGCTCGTGAGCTCGCTGGAGCGGGACACCACCGTCCACGCGGCGGTGCTCATCAGCGGGAAGCCGGACGTCTGGATAGCCGGCGCGGACATCGAGGAGTTTCAGGAGCTCAAGACCGCGACGGACGCCGAGAGGTTGAGCCGAGATGGGCAGATGCTGCTCGATTCGGTCGAGCGGCTTCGAATTCCGATCATCGCTGCGATCCATGGCGCCTGCCTTGGAGGAGGACTCGAAACAGCCCTCGCCTGCCGTTATCGGATTGCAACCGATCATCCGAAAACGATTCTCGGCCTTCCCGAGGTCCAGCTCGGATTGATTCCGGGAGCTGGTGGCACGCAAAGACTGCCGCGCAAAATCGGCCTCACCAACGCGCTCGACCTGATTCTCACGGGGAAGAACGTGCGCGCGAAGAAAGCGTTGCAGCTGGGGATGATCGATGAGCTGGTGCATCCGTCGATACTTCGCAGCGTCGCGATAACACGCGCCCACGAAGTCGCGGAGGGAAGACGCAAGAGCGAGCGGCATCAGGGAAGCGTCAAGAGTTTCCTGCTCGACTCGAACCCCGCCGGAAGGACAATAGTGCTCCGCAAGGCGCGCGAGCAGACGCTCGCGAAATCACGCGGACACTATCCCGCGCTCATCGCCGCAATCGACGTGATCGCCGCCGGATACGAGAAAGGAATTGCGTACGGCTACCGCGAGGAATCGCGGCGGTTTGGCGAGATGGCGATGACCGATGTGTCGAAGCAGCTGATCTTCCTTTTCTTCGCCACGAATGAGCTGAAGAAGGATCCCGGGGTAGATCCGGCGCAGTACCCGGAGTTGCCGGTGTCGTCATTCGAGCCGCTGCCGGTCGACAAGATCGCGATAATCGGCGCCGGATTCATGGGAGCAGGCATCGCGTCGATCGCGATTCAACACGGAAGCCTCGTTCGACTCAAGGACGCCGATCACGGCCGCGTCGCGAAAGGATACGCGGCCGTCCGTGATGTATTGAAAGAGAGATTGACCAGAAAGCAAATCACCAGAATCCAGTACAGCGACTATATGGCGCTGCTCGGTGGCACGGTCGACTACTCCGGTTTTGGCAACGTCGATCTGGTCATCGAGGCAGTGTTCGAGGATCTTGCCGTCAAGCACCAGGTGCTGCGGGAGACGGAAGCGGCGATCCATCCGAGCGCGATCTTCGCCTCCAACACGTCGACGATTCCGATTTCGCTCATCGCGCAGGCGTCGACCCGCCCGGAACGCGTGCTCGGGATGCACTTCTTCTCGCCGGTCCACAAGATGCCGTTGCTCGAGGTTATCCCGACTCCGAACACGCATCCGCAGGTGACGGCAACGACGGTCGCGTACGGCAAGAAGCTCGGGAAAACCGTCATCGTCGTGAACGACGGACCTGGCTTCTACGTCAATCGCATTCTTTCTCCGTACATCAACGAAGCGGCCATTCTTCTCGATCAGGGCGTGGCGGTAGACATCGTCGACAAGGCGCTCGTCGACTTCGGATTTCCGGTCGGGCCAATCACGCTCATCGATGAGGTAGGTCTCGACGTCGCTACCAAAGCCGGGAAGATCATGGCGGATGCCTTTCCGGACCGGATGCGCCCCGCCAATTCGATTCAGGCTGTCGTCGCCGCCGGACGTTACGGACGGAAGTCCAAGAAGGGCTTCTACAGCTACGACAAGGAAGGGAAGAAGGGAGAAGTCGATCCTTCGGTATACGCAGTGTTTCTGGCGCCGGGGAGCATTCCCGTGAACAAGTCCATCGGGCCTCAATCATCCGAGCCGGCGGCATGGCCCGAAATGCCCGCCATTCAGATCCAGCAACGGACCGTGTTGGCAATGCTCAACGAAGCGGCGCGGTGTCTCAACGATGGAATCATCCGGTCGCCGCGCGACGGCGATGTCGGAGCGGTATTCGGGATCGGCTTCCCGCCTTTTCGCGGTGGACCCTTCCGCTACATGGATTCGCTCGGCGTGAAAATCGTCGTGCAACGCCTGGAAGATCTCAACGCGCGCTTTCCCGGAAGGTTCGAGCCGGCGGAGCTGCTGCTCGAGATGGCTCGCCGCAATCAGTACTTCTATCCGGACGAGCACGGGTGATCAACGAGGTGCGAACCCGAGCGCGTTCCTACCTTTCGGCAGCTGCAGCGGTGTTCGTCGTCTCGGCGTGCGCGGCGACGGTTCCGCCAGGACCGCCGAAGCCTGCTGCCTTTCCCCGCACCCGTCCGGAGCTGACCAACTATAGGGAAACCTCGCACTATAGCGACGTGCGTAGCTTCCTCGACTCGCTGCGCTCACTACGCGCCCCGCTGACTTTCGGATCGATCGGCAAGACCAGTGAAGGGCGCGATATCCCGTACGTAATCGCCTCACGACCGCTCGTCTCGACACCATCGGAAGCGAAACGGCTGGGCCGCGCCATCGTGTACGTGCAGGGGAACATTCACGCCGGAGAAATCGAGGGCAAAGACGCACTGCTCGCGCTCCTACGTGATCTCGTTTTCGCGCCCACGCCGAACGCGCTCGACTCGATCGTTCTCATCGCGGTGCCGATCTACAACGCCGACGGCAACGAGCGCTTCGCGCCACAGTCGGTGAATCGCACCGAGCAGAACGGGCCGGAGATGGTCGGCATTCGACCCAACGCCCAGAACCTCGATCTGAATCGCGATTATGTGAAGGCCGAGGCGCCAGAGACGCGCGCCTCACTGGCGATGTTCAATTCATGGGATCCGGATGTGTTCGTCGATCTGCACACGACCGACGGGAGCTTTCACGGCTACGCGCTGACGTATTCTCCATCGCTGAGTCCAGCCGCGGTATTCGGAGGGGTTTACGCGCGCGACTCGCTCCTTCCCGTTCTGCGCGAGAGGATGCGTGTCCGTGACGGCTTCGAAGTATTCGACTACGGTAACTTCGTCAGCGACGGGCGCGGTCTCGTGGCGGATACCACGGTGGCCGAGGGCTGGGAGACCTACGATTCGCGCCCGCGGTTCGGAACGAACTATTATGGTATTCGCGGCCGCATCGGGATCCTCAGCGAAGCATATTCGCATGATCCACTCGAGCGGCGGATTGGTTCGACCTACGCGTTCGTGAAGGAGATCCTTTCGCTGGTGGGCGAGAAGGGCGCAGGGATCAGGTCGCTGACTGCTCGTGCAGACAGCCAGCCGCTCGCGTGGGGGCGCTCCCCGGACTCACTACAGCTTGTCGCGGTTCGTTCCGAGGTGGTTGCAACTGCGCGCGTGATGGACGTGATCAAGGAAGACATGGAGAAGACGGGCGATTCGTCTCTCACTCAGCCCGGCGTCCCCCGCGGCGAGCGCAGAACCGGCCGGTACAAAACGATCCGGATGCCTGTCTATGACCGCTTTACCTCGACGCTCGATCGAACGCCTCCGGCGGCCTATGTGCTCGCGCCTGAAGACACCGCGGTAGCGACTCTGCTTCGCCTGCATGGAATCCGCGTCGATCGCTCCGACACGCTTTGGAGAGCACGGGGGGAGTCCTTCGTGATCGACAGCATCGTCACCGCGCAGCGGCCGTTTCAAGGCCACCGCGAAGTGCGGCTCAAGGGGCATTGGGAGCGCGGGCTGCAGACGCTGCCTCCCAAATCCTTTATTGTCTCGACGGCGCAGGCGCGCGGCGCGCTGATCGTCTATCTCCTGGAGCCGGAGAGCGACGATGGCGCTACTACGTGGAATTTCTTTGACAAAGAGCTTCAAAAAGGCGGACGCTTCCCGGTGAGGAGGATCTTCGATCTCTCGCGCCGCGGTCGCGGCGCGGCGGCCCGTCGGTCATCGTCCTCTACTCTACCGCAACTTCAGGATTAATGCTTCGTAGCGCACTACTCTATCTCTCGGGACAGCAGCAGATATTCCGCTTCGTTCGCAACAACAAGCTCGCGAAGACAATGGCCAACCGGTTTGTCGCCGGCGAGACGCTCGACACCGCTCTCGCCGCTGTCGCGCGGTTGAACGTCCGCGGGATTACGGCCTCTCTCGATCTCCTTGGAGAGAGCGTCCACAACGAAGAAGAGGCGCGAGCATCCGGCGAAGGCTACGTGACCATGCTGGACCGGATCTACGAGCGGAAAGCCGACGCCAACGTCTCGGTCAAGCTGACCGCCATGGGACTCGACGTCTCCGAGGATCTCTGCGTCGCGATCATGCACAAGATCCTCCAGCGCGCGCGCGATTATCAGACCTTCGTGCGTATCGACATGGAATCGAGCGAGTACACGCAGCGTACGCTCGACTTGTTCGAGCACCGGCTTTATCCCGCGTATCGGGAGAACGTTGGAATTGTCCTCCAGAGCTACTTGTACCGGACCTTCGCCGACGTAGAGCGCGCCAATCTTCTCAAGGCGCGCGTGCGACTGTGCAAGGGCGCTTACAAGGAGCCCGAGACGGTAGCGTATCCGAACAAGAAGGACGTCGATGCCAACTACGTTCGCTGCATGCACGAGCTGATGCTGAAAGGGAACTATCCGGGCATCGCCACGCACGATGAGGCGATCATCAAGGAAGCGAAGCGCTTCGCGAAGGAGAATCAGATCGCGACGAGCCGTTTCGAGTTTCAGATGCTCTACGGAGTGCGGCGCGATCTTCAGGACCAGCTCGTGCGCGAAGGCTATCGCATGCGGGTGTATGTTCCGTTCGGAACGCAGTGGTATCCGTACCTGATGCGCCGGCTCGCGGAACGCCCCGCCAACGTGGCATTCCTCACCGGAAGTGTCTTCAAGGAGATGGTCGGCCGGCGCCGGTAACAACCATGGGAAGATTTCTCCCCGCTGACCATTCCAAGGGCGACCCGAATACGATCGGGGGCTACATGGCCGTGCACGATCGGCCCGCCGCTTTCGAAGGCAGCGATGGCGCGTCGTACAGCGTCGAGATCGTCACCGACGTCAGCGATGTGAAGGACCGGCCATTCGGCGCGTATCTCTTGTTCGTGCGCTGGCGCGAGGGCGATCCGGTTGCGAGCGGGCATCTGGAAACGGATTTCCTCGCGTTCGCCGCCACCGAAGACGAAGCACGCAAAACGGTCGGCGCGCTCCTCCTCAACGACGTGAAGCTGCGCCTCGATCAGCTGATCAAGGCCAGGCGAGACGAGCTGCTACCCTGGTGGGATTCGATGCGCCAGGAGGGTAGCAGTTGACGCGCAACGAAGGCGTTGTGTTGAAGGGAACGGGAGGCGTATGGCATGTTCGCGCCGACTCCGGTGAGACGTACGAAGCATCATTACGAGGGAGACTCAAGCAGGAGCGCGGAGAAAGCAGGAAGCTCGCGGTCGGCGACCGGGTGGTGCTCGAGATGGATGAACGGGGCGTCCATTGGACCATCGCCGAGATTTTGCCGCGCCATTCGAAGCTCGCGAGGCGCGAACCGGGATCTGGTCAGGGCGAGCGCATCGTCGCCGCCAACGTCGATCAGGTCGTCGTCGTCTTCTCGGCCGCAAAGCCGGAGCCGCACCGCAGAATGCTCGACCGCTTCCTGGTGATTGCGGAAGGGAATTCCCTTCAGTCGCGGATCGTCATCAACAAGATCGAGCTCGTGGATAAAGAAGAGACCGAGCGCGCGTTTGCTGACTACGTCGCGGCGGGATATCCGGTTCACTTGACGAGCGTGAAGCAGCGCATTGGGCTGGAGGAGCTGCACGACGTTCTTGCTGGAAAGACGTCAGTGCTGACAGGACCGTCCGGTGTGGGAAAATCTTCGTTGATGAACGCCATGTACCCCGGACTCGATCTGCGGGTTGGCGAGATCAGCGAGTCGGTGAACAAAGGCCGGCACACTACCGTCGGCGCGCTGCTGCATCCGTTGCCCGATGCGGGCTACGTCGTGGATACCGCCGGACTGCGCGAGGTCGGAATGTGGGGGCTCGCGTCCGAGCACCTCGACGAATGTTTTCGCGAGTTTCGTCCGCACATTACGGAATGCAAGTTCGGAAACTGCACCCACCGGGTCGAGCCCGGGTGTGGAGTGCGGCGCGCGGTAGAAAGCGGATCGATCAGCGCCGAGCGCTACGACAGCTATCTAAAATTGCGGGAAGAGATCGAGGACTCGGAGAGGAAATGGGCGCCGTACTCCGCTGCGTCCAAGCCGAAGAAGCGACGCTGAGCTGTCGTAGTCAATGAGTCCCTGTGGATTCCTCGTCGAGCTCCACCGTCCAGTCGACGACGATATCGCTTCGAAGCGAATCGCGGACTGAGCAGTACTTCGTCGCCGATAGCTCGATCGCGCGCAACGCCTGATCCTTCTCTATTCCTTTGCCGGCGATCGTGAAGTTGAGCGTGACGTGCCTGTACCGGCGCGGGATCGTATCGACTCTCTCACCGACGACATCGATCGCAAGCGACTCGATTGGCGTACGCTGCTTCGCCAGAATGTCGATTACGTCGTAGGAGACACAGGTCGCGAGCGCCGTGAGAAGCGTCTCCGGCGGGCTCTGACCCGTTTCCCCTTCGCCGTCGATGCGGGCCGTCGGTCCATTTGGACGTCCCGCATCGAAGCGGTGCGCACCCACCCATTCGACGTGTATCCGCGACGGTTTTGCCGGGGATGGCGCCGGCGCGCGAGCTGTCACTTCTCCGGACCCTTCTCGATCGGAGCGCGAACAGCGTTTCCCCATTCCGTCCAGCTGCCATCATAGTTTCTCACACGATCGTAGCCGAGGAGGTATGTGAGCACGAACCAGGTGTGTGAAGACCTCTCTCCAATGCGGCAGTAGGCCACGATGTCGTCGCTCTTCTTGAGACCCTTCTCCTGCTCGTAGATGGCTCGCAGCGAAGAGTTCCCTCCTGCGGGTAGTCGGGCATGTGCGTGCGCTGCCCAGTGTATTCCTCAGGCGACCGCACGTCGATCAGCGGCTTGCCCTTCTCCGAATGCTCGCGCACTTCCTTGAAGAATGCGCGGATCTTTTCGTCGGAGCGCTTCGGAGCCTTGTAGCTGGTTTTCTTGTGGCGTGGAACGTCGGTGTTGAACGGACGGTGCTCCTGCTCCCACTTGATGCGCCCGCCGTCCAGCAGCTTCGCGTTGGTGAATCCGAATAGCTGGAATACCCAGAACGCGTAAGCCGCCCACCAGTTGTTCTTGTCGCCATAGAAAACGACGGTGGTGTTCTCGTCGATCCCCTTCTCGCGAAGAAGCTCCTGGAATTGCTCCGACGAGACGTAATCGCGCAGCACCGGATCATTAAGGTCCTGGTGCCAGTCCACCTTCTGCGCTCCCGGAATGTGTCCGGTGTCGTAGAGCAAAACGTCTTCATCGCTCTCGATGATCCTGATCTTCGGATCGTCGAGATGCTCGGCGAGCCAGTCCGTGCTCACGAGAACTTCAGGGTGCACGTAACCCTTGCCGGCGATGCCGGGATCGACGGCGGATGCG
>CAJDUK010000021.1_pt1 | contig 16008 bp, 16 predicted proteins | sample 7390591 | NCBI WGS metagenome assembly CAJDUK01 (sample SAMEA7055672, study PRJEB34461) | soil metagenome | biome: terrestrial ecosystem; feature: Peninsula; material: soil | place: Antarctica | collected 2016
CAACGACCGCGCACTCACGCTGGACGAAGCGGTATCAGTCGCGCTCGCGCTGCAGCAGGCAGAGCAGTGGGCAGCTGCGGAGGACATCTACCGCAGGATCCTCGAAGTCGAGCCGAACCACCCCGACGCGTTGCACTTCTCAGGCGTGCTCGCCCATCAGCGTGGGCGGGCCGAGGACGCGGTCGCGCAGATCGAGCGGAGTCTCGAGCTCGAACCCGAGCGGGCGGACTGGTACAGCAATCTGGGAATTGTGCTTCAGGATCAGCTCAGGCTGGACGATGCGATCGCCGCATATCGGAGCGCGATTGCATTCGATCCTACCCACGTGAATGCGCACAGCAATCTCGGTGTGGTGCTCCGAGCAAAAGGCAAGGTCGCCGAAGCCGAAACAGCGTATCGCGCTGCGATTCGTATAAATCCCGAACACTCGGACGTGTACCACAACCTCGGCGTGCTGTTGAACGCGCAGAAGAGGCCGCGCGAGGCTGCTCTCTGCTTCTCGAAGGTCATCACGCTGAGGCCAAAGGATCGGGAGGCTCGGAGGCTGCTGGCGCTCGCGCACTGCACGCTCGGGGAAGTCGGCCAGGCTGTGGGGATCTTCGAGGAGTGGCTTGAAGATGACCCGGACGATCCCGTTGCTCGGCACATGCTCGCGGCGTGTTCCGGTCGCAATGTGCCACCGCGCGCATCGGACGCATTCATCGAGACGACCTTCGACAGCTTCGCCGCCAGCTTCGATTCCAAGCTCGCCAAGCTGTTGTATCGGGCGCCTGCGCTCGTGGAGGAGATGCTGAGACGATCAGACGTCGCTCCGTCGAAGAGCCTCGACGTCCTGGATGCCGGATGCGGGACCGGGTTGTGCGGCGCCCTCATCGCGCCGTATGCGCGCCGCCTGATCGGAGTCGACCTCTCCGAACGCATGCTTGATCAGGCTGGCGAACGGAATGTCTACGACGAGCTCGTCAAGGGTGAATTGACCGCCTACTTGGCCGGCTGCACCGAGACCTTTGACGTGATCGTGTCAGCGGACACTCTCGTCTACTTCGGACCGCTCGAGGCGGTCGTCGGGGCTTCCGAGAACGCGTTGCGTCCGGGTGGGCGGCTCATCTTCACGGTCGAGGAATTGGTCGGTGCCGGACATAATGACGGGTATTCGATCGAGACCAGCGGTCGCTACCGGCATGCGCGCGAGCACGTCCAGGGCGTGTTGAAGGCCGCGAGTCTCCGTCCGGAGATAGCGTCGGCGGAACTCCGTCTCGAGGCCGGCGAACCGGTTGCGGGGTTGGTGGTACAGGGGACGAAACCGGCGTCCCCGTAGCAGACCAGCAGAAGGCTTGCGCCATCGGGTGGAGCCCAGCTCTGTCAGGCAGCGATATACCCCTCAAGGTGTGTTGCGGCGGTCTCATGACCGAAAGAACTTCGGCATGTTCTCAATGTAGAACGCCTCGAAGGCGGCGCGCCGAGGATGGTTCTGCGTGCCCCTCTTTGGTGGCGGAAGCGGTAGGTGAAGCAGCGTTCATAGGCTGTGCCCAGGAGCGGCGTGCGGCCGGGGAAAGCGGGCAGCGCGAGCCGTGGGTAGCGCGCACGATGATCGGCCTGCCACGAATTGTGAATGTCGTGCCGGCTTTCGCGCTGCGCCGCGAGGCGCTGGCGATGGCGTTCAACGATCTCCGCGAATCGCGAGGCGCGAAGCTGATCAGAACGCTCTCGCACTCGACCGAACGAAGGCATACGAGAACCTCTACGGCGACCTTTGGCAGGCGTACAAGGATCGCTTCCAGGCGCTGATGCGTGCACTTGGCTTCGACATCGGCTTTCTCTTCCAGAAGGACGACGCGTTCGAGAAAGGGGCGAGCGCGTTCGTCGAGCAGCACCCGCAGCTGGCTGATCTCGTCGAGATGATGCGTCGTGACCGTGCCGACTTCCAGAAACGAGTGGGTGAGTACCGCAACGACTACATCGAGCATCGCAAGGACGTCGACCCCAAGCTCGTCGAAGGTTCCACCGCTCTGATGTGGCGCAGGTGATGTTCGACAATGTTTGGCAAGCGATCGAGGACAACATCCGCTTGCTCGTCCAGTCGCTTCTACCGCATGGGATCCCGTAGGGTTCAAACTCAGGCGGCCTCGTATTCGTGGATGAGTTCACCGAGCAGATCGCGACGGCGACGCTGCAAGGGAAGAGCCTACGGGGTTCTGCCAGGTCCCTTCAGTTCGGGCGGGCCGCGGTCGTCGAAGTCGATGCCCGAGCCAGCGACCAGGTCGCGCACGGTCTCGGAGACGAGGACGGCGAGTCGACTAACGCCTGTCGGCCTCGGAGTGCTCGCTGGTTTGGCGGGTCGGAACGCGGGTAGTCTGCGTTGTGTAAGCGCAACGAGAGGCGGGCGGGATGATCCATCTGCGGCCTCAGATCGTTGCTGCGGCGTCAATCCCTCCTACGGGGACCCCGGCGGGCGGCTCGTTGCCTCGCCAGCCGGAGCGACGGCAGGTGTCGCTCCGGCGGCGAGCGCTCTGCGTCCGCTGGAGCAGGCAATTCGTGGCGAGATCAACGCCTTGCGTCGCCAACATAGCCTGGTTCCTCTTCGACATTCCGCCGGCCTTGCAGCCGCCGCTCGCGAGCATTCGAACGACATGGCCCGTCGCGGCTATTTTGGGCATAACTCGCCCGCCGGCCTCTCCTTCAGTCGCCGCATCGCTCGCTTCTACCCGATAGGCAGCCATCGCTATTGGTTGGTCGGCGAGAACCTGCTCTGGTCGTCCGCTGAGCTGAACGCAACGGCTGCGCTCACCTTGTGGCTGGACAGCCCTAAGCACCGCCAAGTGATGCTGACTGCGCGCTGGCGAGAGGTCGGTGTGAGCGCGGTTCATGTCGGCTCGGCCCCAGGAGTCTACGGCGGGCGCGATGTCACGATCGTCACCGTCGACTTTGGCATGCGCGGTTAGCATCTTCGCGCCCGGTGAGCGCGGAGCGAGCGCCATTCTCGGGTTGCTCGACGAGGCGATCGCGGATACGCAGGCGGATTTGCGCGTAGTGGCCTATGACCTGAACCTGCCCGACGTCGTGGATTGGCTCAGGGACCTGGGCCCGAGGCTCAAGGTAATCATCGACAATTCGGGCAGCCACGCTCCCGAGACTTCGGGTGAGTCGCAGGCCGCCAACATTCTCGCCGCTTCCGCCGGCGCGCAGAACGTGAAGCGCCAGCACGTAGGGCACCTGCAGCACAACAAGACCATCGTGATGAACGGACCCAGGGTAAAGGCCGCGGTGTGCGGCTCCACCAACATGTCCTGGCGTGGGTTCTTCGTTCAGTCCAACAATGCCGTCGTCGTGCGAGGCGCGAGCGCGATCCGCCCCATCGCCGCCGCGTTCGACAACTACTGGAATCACGGCGCGCCGGCCGAGTTCGGCGCGACTGACTCGGCCGGATGGACGCCGCTCGGTCTCGGCGGAATCGACGCCAAGGTGGCGTTCTCGCCGCGCTCGCCGGCTAACACGCTACTCGCGTCCGTTGCCGATGAAATGAACGCCAACATCACCTCCAGCCTGCTCTACTCGCTGGCGTTCCTCTATCAGACGCCCGGTGCGATTCAGGACGCCATCAGGAACGCCATGAACGACGAGAACCTCTTCGTGTACGGCATCTCGGACCGCAAAGTCGGAGGTCTCGACGTGCAGTCGCCGGATGGAAGCGTCTCACCTGTGTATCCCTCTCAGCTTGCTGGGAAGAATGTTCCCGAGCCTTTCAAATCCGAACCCACGGGGGGCAGCGGCGTCCGGATGCACCACAAGTTCGTGGTCGTGGACTTCGACCAACCGAGCGCCCGCGTGTACCTCGGTTCCTACAACTTCTCGACAGCGGCGGATACCAAGAATGGAGAAAACCTCGTGCTCATCCGCGACCGCAGAATCGCAGTGTCCTATGCGGTCGAGGCCCTGAGCCTGTTCGACCACTACTCCTTCCGCGTGCTGGCGAAAAAGAAGAAAACCAAGCTCGAGCTCGCACGGCCGCCGCGGAAGGCAGGGGAAACGCCGTGGTGGGCCGAGGACTACACGAACCCCCGCAAGATCCGCGATCGCGAACTGTTCTCGTAGGTGGCCCGACTACTGGCGGGGTTTGAGCCAGTTCCGCCAGCGCCCGACGACTGCGGCGTGCGCAACTGGTCGGACCTCCACCAGCGGATGCACTACATCGTGCACCTGTTGTGCGCGTTCCACCAGCGGGAGGAGCTCTCCAGCCTGCCCTTCACCCGAGAGCAGATGACGAGCTTCAGAACGCGGCATCGGTGCCGGACGGCGCTGACGACTAGGCGAAACTCTTGGCTGCTCGAGGTATCATCTGGCTTCAACCGCGCCTCGATGCCTCAGCCACGAGCGAGCATCGGCTAGGTCATGCTCGGGTTGGAGTTGGTTTGGCAGGCGCTCGAGGTCTGCGGTTGGTGGGATTGCTGAAGTCGGATGTTCCTCGTCGTTTCTGGATGTCCGTAGCGCTATGGGCCGCCAAGTGCTCTTAGCAGGAGACGGAAGACCGGCGGTCTCGAGTGCGGTCCGGATTGCACTCGCACGGATTCGACCTCTGACGGCCGAACCGCAACGAAGCTTCTGTCGGCCTCGCCGAGGTACCAGGTGCCCGACGCCGCGGTAATGAGATCACCGCGCACGACTTTCTTGTGGGTGATGTGGATAGTTGCTGTGGCCAGCGGCTCTGGGCGGTAGAACGAGAGGCCGAGCAACATCACGGCTGCCGCGGCTGCGAAGAGCAATAGGGCCGGGCGCAGCCGCACTCGATCCAAAACCCAGAGCAACAGAACGGCGCCGCAGCACGCGATTCCAATTGCAACGTCCGGGGGCGAGAGGAGTACAAGCGCGAGTACGCCCGCCAACGCGGCGGCAAGCCGCCGGAGGCGCGTGCGTCGTCGCCATCCGGGTCCCGTGGCGATTTCTGTTTCGATCCAATCGCCGAGCACGACCACGGCCACGAAGACGAGCGCGATCCCGAGCACGCCGGCAAACGGCTTCAGGAAGACGCTCATGCCGCGCCCGAGGATCTGCGGCAACGGCACGAGTGGAAGCGTGTCGCGAACAACGAGGTTCGCCCGACGAAGCTGCCCGGTCGTTAGAACAGCACCGACCGTGTAGAGAGTGCCGACGGACAGAGCGATTACAACCGGCAGCAGGGATAGCCGCTCGACGAAAGAGCGACTCAGAGGTGACGACTCCGCTACTCGATCGTGAGCCACGAGGGACTATTCTTCGCGGCTGCCACAGACCCTGTTCGATGGCACCGGCTTCTCGGAGATGGAATCAAGGCGATGGTCGCCGCTGACCGTCTGGCGACGGCTTGAGTCGGCTGTTCGACTACGAGAAAGCGGGACGAGCTTGCGGCGCGACAGAAGGTCGTCCATTGCATCGTCGGGCGGCCGCGAGCTGAACCGAGCGGCGGCATCGACCGAGCAGAACGGCTTTTGCCCTTATCGCACCCGGGAGGCCGCCGGTTCGAGCCCGGTCCTGCGACGGATGCGGACTAGGACTATGAGTCCAGGCCGCGCCGTCAAAATCCTCCGTTCGCTCGCTCTCGTCGAGCAAGCCCGAGGATCCAAGGAGATCGATCTCCTTCTGAAGGGTGGCGAGGGCGCCGGTCGGGAACTTTTGCTCGAGCTTTGGCAGCTCGGCACCGCGAGAAGCAAGGGTGAGGGCGAGGGTCTGGAGACCTGGGTTGTGCCCGATGATCATCGCGGAACCGGCCGTATCGGGCAAAGCGCGAAGGCGCTCGAGCAACTCCTCTGCGGAGGCGGCGTAGTGCTCGGGCACCAGTTCGACCATTGAGCGCTTGCCGAGCGCAGGCGCGAGCGCCTCGAGCGTCTGGCGCGTCCGAAGCGAAGCAGAGCAGAGGACAACGGCAGGGCGGATCTTCTGCTGGCGCATGTAGCTCGCGATCGGTCTCGCCGCGCGCTCGACTCGCGGCGCGAGCGGGCGATCAAAGTCGGGAAGGATTGCATCCGACCAGCTCGACTTCCCGTGTCGAAGCAGGAAGACCATGCGCACAAGGTCGAGCGTGCCGGGAACCGCAAGTCAATGTCAACCGGTCGCCCGGCCTGACCTGCGCCAGCCCCGTCATTCATCAAATTTCGGCCGGCTCTCGTGACGATGGAAGCGCGCGATCCGAATCTGCGCACGAAGCCGTCGCGCGTGTCGCGGTTTGGTGGGAAGTGCGACACAGAGCTCGAACTCGTGGCCCGCACGCTCACGGACTCGTCGTCTGATCCGCTGCGTGCGATCGTCCTCCGCGTCTTCGTCGACCACTACAACACCCACAGACCACACCCGCTCGTTGCACCTGACGGCGCCGGCAGCGGGTGAGTGCGGTCTTCGCGGTCTCGGCTCGAGCTCAGCGTTCGTGGAACGGCGCGATCGCCTTGGAGGATCATCCACGAATACTACGTCGCCGCGTAACCGCGTTTGCGTACCCCACAGGCCAACTCGAGCCTCGTCACCGGCGACGTCGCCGAGGAAGTGGCAACGCTCAAGGAGCAGCGCGGCAAGAACATCCAGGTGATCGGGTCGAACCCTGAAGCGTTACAGCAACGCCTGCCCGTCGCTGGAGCGCTGGACCATCTCAGAGAGGTCCGCGATCACCGCGGCCAACTCCTTCGCCTCACTCAGCTCCGAGCGCCACACCTCGACCTCAAGCACGGGCTTGCCGCCGCGGACAACGAGAACGTGGTAACGCGGCTCGTCCGGGAGCCCCGTCCGCTGACCGAAGCGCGCGCCACGGTGTCCTTCGACTACTTCGGTGAGCCGTGTCACGTGCGCTTCGTCGACGCTGCCTTCGAACTGCTGCTCCTTGCCCTGCTCGCGCTTCTCAACGCGGACGCGCCCGTCTGGCGCGACCTGGACACGGACGAGGCCGTGCTCGAGATGCTCGCTCCCAACTTCGACTACGAGACCGTCCTCGCTCTGTGGTGTTCCGTGCTCGCTCACGTCACCTCCCTCCACTGTCGACGGCATAGTCACAGCAGGTATGCGCCGAGATCCAGTCGGCGAACCGCTGGTAGTGGCGGGGCCGGACGGTGCCGGTTTGGCTGTTTTGCATGATGCTGCCGTCATTCGTGACGTTCCGGTTCGGACAGGCCGCGTCGGCGTACTCGTCGACGTTGCCGAACATATGACCCACCTCGTGGGAAACGGTTCCCCCGGTGCTGGTGATGAAAAAGTTGCCCATGTCAGCACGTCCGCTGCCGGCTTGAACCCGCACGACGTGATGTTCGCCGCTCGTCACGAAGAGCACCGTGACGACCACGCGATACTCTGCGCAGGGGCAGTCCCCGCTCGTGCGACGAATTCGGAAGCGATCGGTCCAGTTTTGTTCGATCGCCTGTTTCCATGTCGCCTGGGCCGCCTGGAGCTGCTGCTGCGTGATGCCCGCGTCCGGTTGGAGCCGGATCCGTTCCGTGACATGGATGACACAGTCGGGCTCCTCGATGATTCGGAAGGCGGCCGTCCAGCCGTAGATGCACTCGCTCTTCCCTTCCGAGACCTCTTCTGGAGCCGACAGACTCCGGATCCAACAGAGCAGAACACACCAGATATCTAAGAAAACGCCCCACAGCGTGCAGACGATCGTCGTCAGCAACACCCAGAGCTTGCAGACCCAAGTCGAGACCCAAGCCCAGAGTTTGCAGAACGTCGTCGACACCCATGCCCAGGCCTTGCAGACGGTGGTCGAGACCCAAGTCCAGACCCGGCAGACGGTCGTCGTAACCCAGACCCAAATCAGGCAGATCCACGAAAACCAGGAACTCCAGGAATCACACGCCTTCTTCTGCTCCTGTTCCCACCGGTCGCACCGCTGTGTCCATGTCGTCTCCCAGTCGCTGCACCGCCGCGACCAGGTCGTCTCCCACTCGCGGCACCGCTGCTCCCAGACCTGCTCCCAGTTGAGGCAGGCGCGCGTCTGCCGCGTGCGCCAGGACACGCAGCGGACCGTGCGGCACTTCATGGCGTGCTCCTCACGTGAGCACCCTGATTAGCAGCCAGACAAGCGTCCCGAGCCCCACGAGCACGGCCAGTCCTCCGAGGATTCACGTGGGACAGGCGTGGTGAGAGGGCGGCGCGTCGCGCTCGTCCGTGGCCGCAGCAACGTCCTTGGGACCTTCATCCTGCACCGTTGGTCCTTCCGTTGCTGCTGCGGTTATCTCGCACACGCCCGCCATTGTCAAGCAGGGCAACCCTTCGGACACCGGGGTGCGCCGGCGAGGCTCCTCGCGTGGTCCACCAGGTGGTCTTAGGAGGCCCCCGCCTGGATTCGAACGCGGAAACAACGGATTGAGTTCTGGCCGTGTCAATTTCGGTACGCAGCGACGCCTTCTTAGCTGCGGACCAGTCGTCCGTTATGCCTTGACAATGGGCGGCGATCGGGATTTAGTGACTGCTTCGGCAACGAAGGGAGCGTGATGCACCTAGGTTCGTTGCTGCGGCAAGTTCGGGCGCGAAGGCGCCACGCCTTTTCGAACACGCGGATGGTACCGGCCATTCAGACGTCGACACGCGCGTGGATAAGTCACTTCGAAGCTTGAGAAAGGAGAACTCAGATGGCCAGGCCTAGACGGACGACCACGACCAGGCGCAAGGCGGCAGCGACCACTCGACGGAGACGTACGACGAGGGAGGCGCCGATGACGGGCCATCTCGTCAGAGAAGAAGCCCACACGGTGCTGCTGGAGCGCAACTTGCCGGTCCTCGCTCGCTCGATGACCTTTGCCAAGCTCGTGCAGCCGAACCTCAGGTTCCTCAATTTGAAGGATCTTCTTTGGCTGTTCCCGCCGATCTGCCGCCGCAAAGATCAGGCGGCGCTCACCGACAACGAGAAGTCCCGCTTCATCTGTGCCTTCAACATGATCAACGCCGACGGTACGCTCGGCCAGTTCGTCGACATCCACGCCGAGATGCACATGCAGCACTCGAACGACCGGCTGCTTCCGTGGCACCGGGTTTTTCTGCACCTGTTCGAGGAGGCTCTCCATAACTACCACCCGGACGTATGTGTTCCGTACTGGGATTGGAGCAGGGTGGAGGAGCAGCACTTCCCCGACTGGTTGGTGCCGGTGCTACCCACGGTCCACACCCCGACCCGAACAATCAACGTGATTCGTGCTCCGGGCTCCGACGGAGGTCTGGCGGCGATCGCCTCCGGGGTGCCGTCGGCAACGTCGAAGACAAGCTATTCGACGTTCACGCCCCCAATCAACGGCATCCATGGTTCGGTGCACATCTGGGTGGGCGGGACGATGTCGGATGCAGCCGTGTCCCCCGCGGATCCAGTGTTTTGGCTGCATCACGCGAACCTGGATCGACTCTGGTGGGCTTGGTACAACAGTCCGCAGGGGAATCATGAGAATCCGCCTCTCTCGGGCGCTGATGCCGTCATGGACCCGTGGACGTACACGGAGGCGGACGTCCGAAATATCGCCTCGCTGGGATACGACTATGTCTGACCGCTGAGGCGCGACTGAGGGCGAGACGCGGAGACGAGTTCCGTTGGTTTGAGTCCGGCAAGCTCCACTCAGCAGTCTTCGCCGTCAAGGCATCTCGCGTCAGGCGATCGCGAGCGACGGGGTCGGGAACGCACTTGTTTGGCGGACTAACAAGCACCGCCCTGTGGAGTGCGCAAAGTCTGGTCGCTCCGTTTAGGCCGCCCGTCCGTACTCTGGATCAGTCGCCTAGCGGCTCGCGTCGGTGAATGGGACGGTCAGGGCCCGTGTCGACGAGACGAAGGGTGGTGCGGCCGGACCCGGCGGGACGAGCTTGAGCGCTCGGTGCGGCCGATGGCCGTTGTAATGGTCGACGTAAACGTCGAGCACGCGCTCGAGGTGTCCTCGGCTGAGGATCAGGATTCAGTCGAGACATTCACGCCGGACGGTGCCGACGAAGCGCTCGGCGTACGCGTTCGCCCTCGGCGCTCGTATTGGTGTGCGGATCACCTCGATCCGTTCGCTCCGGAAGATCTCGTCGAAGACGGCGGTGTACTTGCTGTCGCGATCACGAATCAGGAAACGGATTGGTAGGCGCAAAGGCGTTCATCGCGCCCACGACCCGATCAAGGAACTGTTTCGCTTTTCGCTTGCCGGCGTAAGGCGAAAAAGAGGGCGACACGACGCACCACGCCAACCGACAGTTTCCGGGGACAACGGCGAACCAAGAAGCCGTGATTTACAGGACTTTTTCATCAGAGGGGCGTCACTTGCGTTGTCTGTTTCCATCGGTTCTTAGCGGGCCACCTTGTGCAAATGGTCGCGCTCGTTATGCCTGGCCCGAGTCGATCCGCGTAGTAAGAATCGGTGCTTGGAGCTCCTCGGACAAGAAGCGCTCGATTCGCTCCGCGATCGCGTCCACGTCTCCCGCCCAGAGGACGGAGTCGCTGCCAGGAAGGATCTCATACCGACCATTGGGGACGTGCTCCGCGAGGTATCGCGCGCTGGTCGACGGAATCACCATGTCGTTTTTTCGGTGTAGCGCGAGGACGGGAACCGGAACCCGCTCTAGAGATGCCCGGATATCGATCTGGCGGAATCTCTCAAGGAGCGCCTCGGCTCCGCCGACGCCCAGCGCCATGCGCATGTAGCGCCCCATCCAACGCGTAAAGACTGGATCGCCGACACGACTCGGCGCGAGTGTCGGCATAGCCTCTTCAAGAATTACGCCGCGTTCGAGCTGCTCTCGAATCGCGTCGACCGTCGTAGCCGTGGTGGCGCCGAGCAGATCGTACGCGGCGAAGCATGCGTAGGTGATCACTGCGTCTATCCGGTCCGGATGGGCTGTCGCCGTGAGCAGCCCGATTGCACCGCCGTCCATGACCCCCAGTAATGTCGCCGTCTCGATGCCGGCCGCGTCCATTACGGCGAGGACGTCGTCTACCTGCTGCTCGATTGGAGGGATCCCTGTGTCACGGTCGGACAGGCCTGTGCCGCGCTTGTCCATCATGACCATCCGGGTCGTTCCCGCGAGCCGTCGGTACAGCCGTGAGAGATTGGGTTCCTCCCACCGGATCTCGACGTTTCCTCCGAAGCCCGGGATGAATACGAGGTTTCTCTGCCCTTCGCCCAGCATCTGATACGCGAGACGGCCGGCCGGACCGCGTGCAAAGAGCGTTTGTGGGATCTCATTCCCCGCCGGGGCGGGTCTCAGGGAGTCGTCCTGGCGCAAGATCTTGATCTCGAGTTGGCGCAGGTATAGCGACGGATCGACGCCAAGCTCATCTGCCAGGAGCGCGCGGATCTCGCCGAAGCGGTTCAGCGCGTCGGCCTGCCGGCCCGAGCGATAGAGGGCGACCATCAGTTGTCCCCATCGACGCTCACGGAACGGTTGCTCGCGCACGAAGGTCTCAAGGTTCGGGATGGCCTCGGCGTGATGGCCGGCCGCGAGTTCCGCGTCGATCAGATCCTCTTGCGTCGCATTGCGAAGCTCTTCCAACCGCCGCACATCGGCATCGGCGAAGCGCTCCCATGGAACGTCTTCCAGGGCCGATCCTCGCCAGAGTCCAAGCGCTTCTCGAAGAAGCGAGCCGGCGGCTTCTGCGTGTCCGCTTGATAGCTCGGCACGTCCGCGCGCCGCGAGCTGCTCGAACCGGTCCGTGTCGAGGCGGTCCGGACCGACCTGAAGAACGTACCCTCCGGGCCGCCCGACCAGCGGCAGGTCGCTCGGCAGCAAGTTGCGAAGCGTTGAAGCGTGCACGTGGAGCGCGTGCGACGCGGTCCGAGGCGCGCTGTCGCCCCACATGGCTTCCACCAGGGTGTCCGTGGAGAGGACCTGTCCGGGACGGATCGCGAGTGCGGCCAGCATAGTTCGCGCCAGCCCGCGCCCCAGCGGGATGACCTCAGCGCTCGTGACATCGACCGGACCGAGAAGGCGAATGAGGCTTGGGACCACCAGCGAGCGCCTCGAGCTTGAGCGCGCCTTGAGCGACCCGTGCGACCCTTCTGCCATCGCTGAACGCCACGTTACCCCGAAGGAGATGGAACGAGCAATGAACCCAAACGCGTTTGCGCTGGAGCGTTCCGACCCCGCGTACGCGGGCCAAGCCGTATACACGCCGTGGATGTTGCGCGCGTACGACTCCGCCGTGATCAAGTTCTCGAATTCGTTCGTATGGCGCTGCCCCGCCCGGCGGGTCCTCAACCATTACGACCGGCACGTGCGCGCGTCGCACCTCGATGTCGGGCCCGGAAGTGGTTACTACCTCGACCGCTGCCGCTTCCCAAGTGCCGCGCCAAGGATCACGTTGCTGGACCCCAACCCCGAAGTCCTGCGCTTCGCCGGTCATCGCATTAGCCGCTACCAGACTGAACTCCACGCTGCCGATGCGCTCAAGCCCATCGACCTCGAACCGGCCTCATTCGGTTCGGTCGGTCTCTCCTACGTCCTGCACTGCATGCCGGGAAGCATCAGCTCCAAGGCGATCGTCTTCGACAATCTGATCCCCCTCGTCGCGCCGGGCGGCGTGATCTTCGGAACCACGATCTTGAGCCAGGGCGTCCGGCACACCCGCTTAGGGCGAAAGCTCATGCGCATCTACAACCACAAGGGCATTTTCTCCAACTTCGAGGACGATCTCGAAGGGGTGGAGCTGGTGCTCGCTTCGCGCTTCGAGCGTTTCGAGTTGGACGTCGTTGGCTCAGTCGCTCTCTTTGCCGGTTGGGCCGATTGAGCGAGTGGAAGGCAAAAGAGTGTCCGGCCGCAGCTCCACAGGTGTCGCCGCCCTGGACTTGCGTACCCCCAACGGTCACCTCCTACCGTCGGACGGCTCACCAGCCCGAACTCGAACGAGGCCGAGGCAGGAAGTGCGCTATGCGAAAGATCGGTGAACACGCGGTGGTCCTCGGGGCAAGCATGGGCGGGCTACTCGCTGCCCGGGTGCTGACCGACGCATACGAGCGCGTCACCGTCGTCGAACGCGACCCGCTCCCGATGACGGCTGAAAACCGACCGGGTGTACCCCAGGGCCGGCACGCCCATGTGCTGTTCGCCGGAGGGGCGCACATCCTCGACGCGCTCTTTCCGGGAGTGCTCAACGACCTCGTCGTTGGGGGCGCAGCAGTGACCCGGGATTTCGCGGAGTTGCGCTTCTCCCCTGGCGGCCATCCTCTCTGCCTCAAGGGCCACCCGCCTGAGGCCACCACCTATCAAGCCAGCCGGCCGTACCTGGAAGGTCACGTGCGCGCCCGTGTCCGAGCGCTTCCCACGGTCGAGATCGTCGACCGATGCTACGCCGTCGGGCTCGTCACCACTGAGGCCCAAGACCGCGTCACCGGGGTGCGGATTCTGCGCAGGTCTGCGAGCGTCGAGGAGACGCTCGGTGCCAACCTGGTCGTCGACGCGACCGGGCGAGGCGGTCGCGCGATGGCCTGGCTGGCGAAGATCGGCTACGACCCACCGCTGGAAGAGCGGCTAAGCGTCCACCTGAAGTACGCCACCCGACACCTACGCCTGCGCCCCGGGGCACTGCGCGGCGAGAAGTTCGTCGCCATCGGTGCCGAGCCCGGCCGGCCCACTGGCTTCGTGCTGTTCGCGGAGGAAATGGACCGGTGGGTATTGACGCTGATCGGATACGACGGACACCACCCGCCAATCGATCCCGACGACTTCCTCGCCTTCGTCGAGACCGTCGCCCCACCCGACGTCCTGGCCGCGATCTGCGACGCCGAGCCGCTCGACGAGATCATCGCCCACCGGTTCCCGGCAAGCCTTCGGCGCCGGTACGAGCGCTTGCACCGCTTCCCGGCCGGGCTGCTCGTCTTCGGCGATGCGATCTGCAGCCTGAACCCGGCGTACGCCCTGGGCATGTCGGTGGCCGCGCTGCAGGCAGTGGCATTGCAGGACTCGTTGGTTAGCGGCGATCATGATCTGGCCCGGCGATTTTTCCGAGCCGCCGCGAAGCCTATTAACATCGCCTGGCAACTGGCGGTGGGGGCCGACCTGGCTCTACCCCAAGTGCAGGGGCCGCGGCCGCTGCCGGTTCGCGTCATTAACGCCTACGTCAACCGGGTGCTGACCGCGGCCGAACGCGACCCCGCGGTGGCCGGGCAGTTCCTCCGAGTCAATGCTCTCCAGGAACCGCCCATGCACCTGTTCCGGCCCTCCATAGCGCTACGCGTCGTGCTGGGCAGCCTGCGCCGACGCCTGGCTCCGGCACGCGTTGAACCTCTCCCTTGAGCCGATTTCGTCGTCCGCTGGTCGCAGTTCGAGTGCTGTCGGCAGCGATCGGGCATGTGCCCACCTTACGCGACCAACTGGCTAGGGGATTCCCTCGGACGCGATACGCGCACGTCGCTTCAGGCCCAGGATTGGGATCGCCCTCTTCGGCGAGCGGACGGGCTTGATGGTCGCGGATACCCTGCTCGCCTCACATCCGGGCAGGCCGCTCGATCTGCGCAGTGCGATCGAGCTTCCATCTACCAGCCGTCTACCGGGACGGCAGGGACTTATCCAGAAATGGGGCGTTCTCCAGTGCACGCCACGGTCATCGTCTTGCCGAGCCTCGGTTCAGGCCGGCACGCTCATGAAATGCTACGGGCCGAAGGCGACCGCGTAGAAAAGGGCGAGGCCCTGTACGTGCTCGACACGGACAAGGTGACACAGGAGGTCGAAGCAGACGCGACCGGGTACCTAACAAAGATACTCGGTCCCTTAAGGGAGCGAAGTAGCGGTCGGCTATCCAATTGCCGTCATCGCTCAAGAGCGAGATGCGTAAGCCGTCATGCCGTAGGACGCCCTCGGGTTGGCCCTCTACCAGCTCAATACGGAGCGTCCCTCATTTGGCCCGACTAAACCCTGTCGTCTTAGGCTGCTGAGCCGTCTATGGCGCCGCCGACGGCGTCATGCGTTGCCCGTCGAGTCCGGAACATCTAGAACCTCCTTGCAACTCGACCTATCGAGGTCGCGACATTCGCGCGTCTCCTAGCTCCATGCGGCCGCAGGAGCACGGGTGATGGGGATACGAGATTTAGGCACACCACTCTCCAAGAGTCACAACCTCAGTCGAGACGATCGCCACTCGGGGCCGAGGCCGCCGATGGCTGTCAATGTGCGAAAGCTGTCGGTTCACATGTTCAGGGCGCGCGCCGGTCCGGCTCGGCTCACGCGCGAGCAGATCCCAGCGGCAGCGGGCACGTTCGACAGAAGGCTGACGCTGGGTGCCGACGGCAGTTTTCGGGGGAGGGCAATCCCGTCGCAACGGATCCCCTCCCCCCGGGGCGCCGCAGCCCACTTGTCGCGACGAATTCCGACAGCTGTTCGGATCATGGAGCACGTCGACGATTGTTGGCGGGTGCGCGCTGAAATTCCCCTCACCTCGGGCCAGGCTGCTTAGCTCGTCGGCCAGTGACATCTCGGATGACTGAAGCGTCCCAAGACCGGAAATCCAATGACGTCGATTTCATTTGGCAGTAAAGTCAGGCGCGCGTGTGTCGCGGCGGTCTGCCCGTACCGCTCGGGCGGGAAAACCCTTGTCCAGGCGACGGGCCTGTCTCCCTCGGCTCCCGTCTAACCATCTCGTCGTCGAAGGATGTACACGGTCGAGAGCAGCTTGCCGAGGAACAGGAAGATCTCCCAGTGGAGATTCGCCTCAACGTGGTCGTAAATCTCACGGCCGAATCGTTCAACTAACGCATCTTGCTACCGGCGCAACCGTGAGAGTCGAAGGAGAGCCCGGGAGACCGTGCCGCCTTGCTCCTCGACATGTTCACGCCACTCCGTACCGATGACGTTCTTCCGCTCGATTGCCAGCCCCGCGCTCGCGAAGGCTGCTTCGACGTTCGTCTCGATGAAGTTGGTTCGAGCCAGAAACAAGGAGACGCGCCGGCGTGAACAACTCCAGCAACGAATCCTCCTGGCCGAGCACCGCACCGGCGACGAGCGCGCCGCACATGAACCCCAAAACGTTGCCGTGTCCCGAGTAGCCTGCGGCCATCCAGACGCCATCGTGTCCTGGAACCCGTCCGACGAGCGGCAGGAGAT
>CAJDUK010000036.1_pt1 | contig 15972 bp, 17 predicted proteins | sample 7390591 | NCBI WGS metagenome assembly CAJDUK01 (sample SAMEA7055672, study PRJEB34461) | soil metagenome | biome: terrestrial ecosystem; feature: Peninsula; material: soil | place: Antarctica | collected 2016
TGCGGTCTCCTCGACTACTTCCTGCTGATTCTTCTCTCGACCGCACAGTACAGGAACGCTGCCTACCTGCTCCGCGAAGCCGGCGTCACCGCCACCCGCGCAGTGGATGTGCTGGAGCCGCAGAAGCAGCGTCTCACCCAGCTCGGTGAGCTGATGAGCGATCCGAAGCCGCTCGGCCAGCTCTTGCAGGCGCTGGAAGACTCTCCCCTTCGCGCTCCGCAGATGGAGCTCGAAGAGATGTTCGGCATTCTCCAGCCGCGCGCGTTGGAGACGATCCTCAGCTGGATCGGCCGCAGTCAGAACCCGCAGCTCAAAATGCTGCTCGAGGTCGCCGCCTCCCGCCTGGCGGCGAGCAACAGCGCGGAGCTTATACGCCTGATCGGGTCTGAGGATGAGGCGGTCGTGCTCGAGGCAATCCGCCGCGCCGCAGCGCTCAAGTCGCCAGCCGCCGTTCCGGCACTGGGCAAAATGCTCACGGTTGGGGAAGTCGAGATGCGTGTCGCTGCCGTCACTGCCCTCACCGAGATCGGCTCGCCCGGCGCGATGCAGATGCTCGAGAGAGCCTTGATCGACGAGGATCGCGAGGTGCGCATCGTGGCCGTTCGCGCCATTGGTGCGCGAAACACCCGCGCGGCTTTGCCGAGACTCGAAGCTGCCATCAAGGGCAAGGAGCTGCGTGACAGCAACCTTGGCGAGAAGATGGCGTTCTTCGAAGCTTACGGGTTGTTGTGCGGGGATGCTGGAATCACTCTGCTCGACGGGATTCTCCACGCCAAGGGATTCATGGGCGGCAAGCGCGACGACTCAGAGTTCCGTGCGTGCGCTGCGATGGCGCTCGGCAAGATCAGCACGCCGAAGGCAATAGACTCTCTCAACAAAGCCGCGGGGGAGAAGGATGTGATCGTGAGAAACGCGGTTAGCCGCGCCATTCGCGGAGCTGGAACGTGACGGGCGGCTCGGCGACTCGAGGCGCTGACCAAGGCGAGAAGCAGTCCGGGGCGAGCATTCGGCGGGGCGGCCGGAACTTCATGGTCGCCTTCTACGCAGCGCTTCGTGCAATCAAACTCTATCCCCTCGAGCACAGTGCTGTGCAAAAAACTCTGGCCGAGCTTTCACAGGTGGCCGAAGAGCTTCGCGTTGAAGAGGGCGAGCTCGAGTTTCGGATTTCGGGAGAGTTCATCTTCCTCAACTCCACGCGCCTGCGATTGGATCTCAGCAATTACGCCACCTTCGGACACATCCTCACGCTCTGCAAAGTCGCCGGCATTGGCGCGATTCACGTTGGTCCCAAGGCAGCCGCCAAGGACTGGACCTTCCTGCTCTCTCTGCTTGGGGGCGAGACCAAGTCTTCGCCCGCCGAAAGGTTCGCGGAAATCGCTGCGCGTCTGAAGGAAGCAAAGATCGATGTGTTCCAGCTCGACGCGCCGGCGCAAACTCAAACCGACCGCGAATTCAACGAGGAAGCGAAAGCCGCCGCCAACCGTACTTACTCGCAATCCGTCGCGGTCACTAAGGACGTCATCAACTCGGTGAGAATCGGGAAGACGCCGAACATCCGGAAGATCAAGCGAGTGGTGCAGGGCATCGTGGATCAGGTGCTCAACGAGGAAACGTCTCTCATCGGGCTCACCGCGATCCGGGATTACGATGAGTACACGTTCACGCACTCGGTCAACGTGTGCATCTTCTCGATCGCGCTCGGCCGTCGTCTTGGAATGACCAAGCTGCAGCTGTACGAGCTCGGGCTCGCCGCGCTCATGCACGACATCGGCAAGTCGCGCGTGCCGCTCGACATGCTGCAGAAGACAGGTGAGCTCACGGAAGAGGAATGGCGCTGGATGTCGGCGCACCCGTGGCTCGGGGTGCTGGTGCTATTCCAGTTCCGTCGACAACAAGATGAGCTCTCGTACCGCGCCATGACGGTCTGCCAGGAGCACCACATGAAGATCGACCTCACTGGCTACCCGAAGTGTGTGCGCCCGAGACAGGTCAGCGTGCTCAGCAAGATCGTCAGTATCGCCGACGGCTATGACGCCGCGACGTCCCGTCGTGTGTACAAAACCGAGCCTCTTGCCCCGTCGTCCGTCCTCGAGGAGATGCGCGACAACCCGCGTCGCGGACTCGACCAGGTTCTGGTGAAGGCGTTCATCAATCTGCTCGGGATTTATCCCGTCGGAACGCTCGTCGTTCTCGACAGCTTCGAGCTGGCCGTTGTTTCGGCGGCGAATCCTAATCCGGAAGCGCTTTCCCGGCCGATCGTCAAGATCATCAGCGACCCCCAGGGAAACACCCTCAGCCCACCGCTTACCGTGGACCTGGCCGTTCCTGAAGCTGGCGGTCAGTACGCGCGCTCGATCATCAAGACGGCCGACCCGGAGCGCTATGGCATCACCCGGAGCGCTATGGCATCACCGTCGGCGACTACCTCATCTAATCCGATCGCGCGTCGATTCTACGCGCTCAGCAAGAAGTCCCGCCGCGCCCTGGTCTGTTACGTGACAGCGGGCCATCCGGACCTCGGGCGATCACTGGACACGCTGCACGCTCTCGAAGAGGGTGGCGCGGATATCATCGAGCTCGGAGTCCCGTTCTCCGATCCGATCGCCGACGGGCCAATCATCCAGGCGAGCTCACAACGCGCGTTGCAAAACGGCATGACCTACGAGGGCGTGCTGGGCCTCGTTAGCCGCGCGAAGCTCGACCTCCCAGTGGTCCTTTTCAGCTACCTCAACCCGTTGCTCGCGGCCGGGCCCGATGCTCTCAACCGGGCCGCCGATGCGGGCGCCAGCGGGATTCTCATCACCGACATACCTGTCGGTGCCGATCCGGAGCGCGAGCAGTGGCTTGGGAGCAGCCCGCTGGCTTTCATCCGATTGGTCGCGCCGACCACCCCGCTGGATCGAATGACCGAAATCGCCCGTCACGGCAGCGGATTCGTTTATCTTATCAGCCGGCTCGGAGTAACCGGCGTGCAGAAGGATACGGCGACGTCCTTGCCCGAGACCATTGCCAGACTGCGGTCGACGACGACGCTCCCGATTTGCGTCGGTTTCGGGATCTCCACTCCAGACCAGGCTCGGAGCGTTGGGAAACTTGCCGATGGGGTAGTCGTGGGCAGCGCGCTCGTGAGAGCGGCTGAAGATGGCGCGGAATCAGTTCTGAGACTTACTCGAAGTCTGCGAGAGGCCCTCGATGGGTAGCAGCCGCGAAAAACCGTTGGATGTCGTCACCCTCAAGGGGATGCGTTTTCACGCTCGCATCGGCGTACTCCCCCACGAGGCGGAAATCGCGCAGTCTATAGAAGTCGATGCTTCCCTCTGGGTGCGAAGGAGCGGCACGAAGCTCACCGCGAAAGACATCGTCGACTATCGCCGTGTTTACGATCTCGTCGCGGAAGTTGTGACCCACGGTCACATTAGCTTCCTCGAGGAGGTCGGCGAGCGAATTGCCGATCGAGCGCTCCAGCTCCCGCTGGTCGATCGTGTCAGGATTGCGGTGCGGAAACCGAACGTCGCGCTGCCTGGGCCGCTCGCTTACGCAGAGGTGGCGCTCGAGCGAGAGCGTGCGTGAAGGATGTCGCCTACATAGCTCTCGGCTCCAATCTCGGCCAGCGTGAGGTATTTTTGGCGCAGGCACGACGCGCGATCGCGGCCCTCGCCGGAACGCGGGTGCTGGGTCAGACCGACGCCGAAGAGACCGCTCCGATCGGACCGGTGGCCCAGGGACCATTTCTCAATCAGATGATCGCGATAGAAACCGAGCTTTCGCCGCAGGATCTCCTCGTCGAGCTGCAACGGATCGAGGCCGCCGCGGGGCGCGTGCGCGAGGCGCGTTGGGGACCGAGAACTATCGACCTCGACATCGTCTTGTTCGAGAACCAGAGCGTTCAGGAGAAAGGGCTCACCGTTCCCCATCCCGAGCTGTCGAACCGGGACTTCTGGCTGAGAGAGCTCAGTGCGCTCCGGAGCACGCGCGTTGACTAAGACAAAGCCGCAGACGGAGCGAGCCGTCACGGTTCGCGATTTCGCCGAGCGCAAGCGCAAGGGCGAAAAGCTGGTTGTCATGACCGCGTACGATGCGCTGTTCGGGCGACTCGTCGACGAATCCGGCGTCGACGCAATTCTCGTGGGCGATTCGGTCGGAACAGCCGTGATGGGCCTTCCGTCGACGCTGCCCGTCACGCTCGACCACATGATCTATCACGCGTCGGCGGTGCGCCGCGGAGTGAAGCGCGCACTGATCATCATCGACATGCCGTTTCTCTCCTATCAGGCGAGCATCGAGAGTGCGGTGCTCAACTGCGGACGCGCCATGCAGGAGACTGGTGTCGGCGCCGTGAAGGTCGAAGGCGGAAGCCCGGAGATGCTCGACACTGTTCACGCATTGGTTCGAACAGGAATTCCCGTCATGGCTCATATCGGCTTCACGCCTCAATCCGTCAACACGATTGGTGGCCCGCGTGTTCAGGGCCGCGAAGAGCAAGGAGCGGAGAGACTGATCGCCGAAGCGAAAGGGTTGGAGGAGGCTGGCGCCTTCGGGATAGTGCTGGAGCTCGTTCCCGCTACTGTCTCCGAGCGCGTCACGGCTGCAGTCGGCATTCCGACCATCGGAATCGGAGCAGGTCCGCGATGCGACGGCCAGGTGCTGGTTCTCCCCGACGTGCTCGGGCTGAACGACACGTTCCAGCCGAAGTTTCTCAAGCGTTACGCCGAGATGGCCGAAGACGTTCGAGATGCGCTAGGCGCGTGGGCGCGTGATGTTCGCGACGGTGCATATCCGGATGCCGACCACAGTTTCTAGAATGCAGTCGGTCGCCACGATCGCCGAGATGCGGCACGTCGTCGCCGATGTACGAGCGAAAGGGCAGAGCATCGCGTTCGTGCCGACGATGGGCGCACTTCACGAGGGTCACCTCACGCTTGTCGATGAAGCGAAGCGCCTCGCCGAGGTGGTGGTGATGAGCATCTTCGTCAACCCGCTTCAGTTCGCTCCGAGCGAAGACTTTGCCCGCTACCCGCGCACGCTGGACGATGATGCGAAGCTTGCGTCGGAGCGGGGCGTGGATTTCCTGTTCACCCCGACGAAAGAAGACATCTATCCGGAATACGCGCCCGTCGTGATCGTGCATCCGGGAAGCATTGGGAAGGAGTGGGAGGGCGCTGTACGCCCGCATCACTTCGAAGGCGTTCTCACCGTTGTCGCGAAGCTCTTTCACATCGTCATGCCGGACGTCGCGGTATTCGGACAGAAGGATCTCCAGCAGGCAGCAGCCGTGAAGGCGATGGTCCGCGATCTAAACTTCCCTGTTGGAATTCTGGTGGCGCCAACTGTGAGGGAGCCCGACGGCCTCGCGATGTCGAGCCGGAACCGGTATTTATCCGCGAAGGAGCGCGAGCTGGGCCTCAAGTTGTCCAAGGCGTTGTTCGCGATGCACGAAGCCTTCGTGAAAGGCGAACGCCGGGCGAGCGCGCTCGAGGCGACTGGCTGGCGGATGCTCGAGCGCGTTACCGGGTTGACGCCGCGCTATCTGGCAGCTGTAAACGCCCACACCTTCCAGCGGGTCAACAACGTGCGGCACGGTGATGCGGCCGTCGGCGCGATCCGTGTGGGCGAAACGAAATTGATCGATAACATCATCTTCTAGATGCTTCAGACACAGGCTTCCGGACTGCCGGTGTGGGCGCAGGTAAGCGAGAGAAGGCTCGCTCACATCCAGCGTGTGACGTCTCTCCTGCGAGCCTGGGGCGCGGCCATGCGACTATCGCCCGACGAGGCGAATGCCTGGATTGACGCGGGCACATGGCACGATGCTCTGCGCGATGCGCCACTAGAGGAGCTGAGGCAGATAACCGGTGATCGCAAGTCGCCCGACGGACTCCTTCATGGGCCCGCCGTAGCGATCAAGCTGGAAGGGGAAGGCGAGCGGCGGAAAAACCTGCTCGACGCCATCCGGTATCACACGGTTGGAAGCGCGAAGTGGGACCGAACGGGTCAAGCGCTGTACATGGCCGACTACCTCGAGCCAGGCCGCAAGTTTCTCGCGGAGGATCGCGGCTTTCTTGCGAGCCAGGTTCCGCACAACTTCGATGGAGTGTTTCGCCAGGTAGTGAGATTCCGACTCGAATGGTCGGTGCGAGAAGGCAATCACATTTTTCCCGAAACCGTCGAGCTCTGGAACAGTCTCAGGTGACGCGCACCGGGCCGCGCTACGGAAGAATCATCGTCGCGCTGCTGCTCGTGGTCGGATTCGGGTGGTTGCTTTGGAGAGTGTTTAGCGGTGGGAGCACCGCTCTCGACAAGTACGCGCCTGCCGATGCGCGAGCCCCCGAGGGAACTCGAATCAAGGTCGAGGTTCTGAACGGGACCAGAACGCAGGGCCTGGCCCGACGCGCGACGCAGTACCTGAGGAGTCGCGGATTCGATGTGGTCGGCTCAGGTACGAACATTGAGCCGCGCGCTAATACCGTCGTCTACAATCGGTCATCACATCCGGAATGGGCACGCCTGGTCGCACGGGCGCTCAACGCGACAGCCGTCAACCTGCCCGACAGCTCACGCTACCTGGATGTGACCGTCATCCTCGGCGCCAACTGGCGACCGCCCCCGCTGCCTTTCCACCCGTAACTGGCCGCACGCCGCCGCGATGTCCATCCCGCGGCTCTTTCTCAGCGCGACTTCCACACCGGCAGCCCTCAGCCGTCGCGCGAACCAGTGGATCTGCTCCGGCGTGCTCGGGGTGAAGTCTCCAACTCCGCCGGGATGAAGAGGGATGAGGTTCACGAAGGCGCGGCATTCACGCGCCAATGCCGCGAGCTGGACGACTTGCTCCGCACCATCGTTGATCCCGCCAAGCATGACGTACTCGAACGTCACGCGCCGGTCGAACACCTTCGCAGCGTCGATCACACTGGTGAGGGGATACTTGGTGTTGATCGGCATGAGCGACCGGCGAAGATCGTCATTCGGGGCATGGATGGAGATTGCGAGGCGGAACTGCTCTGGCCGCTCGCCGAGCGCGACGACTCCAGGAAGGACGCCAACCGTTGATACGGTTATGTGCCGCGATCCGATACCAAGGCCCGACGGCGAATTGAGAACGGTGAGCGTGGGATCGACCGCTTTCCAGTTCATCATCGGCTCCCCCATTCCCATGAAGACGACGTTGGTAACCTGCTTGGGGGGATCGAGGAGTTTCATCTCGCGCACCTGTCCGGCGATCTCGAACATCTGGAGGTTGCGCGTGAATCCCATCGCGCCAGTCGCACAGAACGCGCATTGCAGCGCGCACCCGGCCTGCGATGAGATGCACAGCGTCAAACGCGATCTTTCCGGGATCGAGACCGTCTCGATGAATTCTCCGTCGTCGAGACGGAATAGGAATTTTTCGGTACCGTCGCCCGACGTCTGCCGCATCGCCAGCTCGAGGCGGGGAACTGTGAAGTGTTCGTCGAGCAGATTCCGGAAGCCTATCGGCAGGTCTGTCATCGTGGCGAAGCTTTCGGCCGGATTCAGCCAAAGGTGCCTGACCACCTGTGATCCACGGAACGGTTTCTCGCCGTGCCCCACGGCAAAATCCCTGAGCAGCTGCTCGGCGGGCGAGGGGAGCATGTTCAGGAGGTTCTGCTTCGCGGGCGCGTCCTCCCGAGGTCTGATTTTCTGGGTCATGCTCCTTCCACCAAGTCTATGCAACTACTAAATTTAACCCCTCTTGATGCCTTATTCGACCCACACGGCCCGGCGCTGACCTCCACGCCCTCTTCATCCCGTTTTGCGACGGCCAAGCGCTCACACCTGGCCGGCGAGCTTAGACCCTCCCACGTCGGCGCCAAAGTCAGACTAGGCGGTTGGGTACACCGCACGCGAAACCTCGGCGGGATCGTTTTCCTCGACCTGCGCGATCGGGCTGGACTCGTCCAGGTATCGTTCGATCCGAAGTGGACGCCGGTCGACGTCATCGAGCGCGCCGGGAAGCTTGGTCTGGAAACAGTCGTCACGATTGAGGGCGAAGTTTCGGCGCGTCCGCCCGAGATGCGAAACGCCGAAATGGAGACGGGCGAAATCGAAGTCCGAGCGCGCGATTTCAAGATCGTCGGACCTGCCGAGACGCCGGCGATTCCAGTCGCGCGGGGGAGAGGAGAGAAGCTTCCCGCCGAGGAGCTGCGTCTCAAGCACAGAAACCTCGACCTGCGGCGCAGCGATCTCCAGCACAATCTGATTCTCCGGCACAGGCTTCAGCAGACGACGCGTCGATTCCTCGACGAGCGCGGCTTTCTCGAGATAGAAACTCCGATTTTGTCGAAGCCGGCCCCGTCGGGAGCGCGTGATTACGTCGTGCCGAGCAGGGTGCATCCCGGCGAGTTCTATGCTCTGCCACAGTCGCCACAGGTGTACAAGCAGTTGCTCATGATCGCCGGGTTTGACCGCTACTTCCAGATCGCGCGCTGTTTCCGCGATGAGGATTTGCGCGCCGACCGACAACCTGAATTCACTCAGATCGACATCGAAGCATCGTTCATCGAGCCACAAGACATTTTCTCACTGACGGAAGGTCTGTTTGCGGCGCTGTGGAAGGATGCGGGGCACGAGATCCCTCCAACGTTTGAGCGTATGCGCTACGCTGACGTCATGGAGCGGTTTGGAATCGACCGACCCGATATTCGATATGCTCTGGAACTGTTCGACGCGACGGATGCATTCAGAGGCTCCGAGTTTGGGGTGACGAACGCTGCGCTCGCGGCTGGCGGGCGCGTCCGTGGTCTGAAGGTTCCGGGTGGTGCGGCGCTCTCGCGGAAGCAGCTCGATGAGATCGAGGTCATTGCCAAGTCCGCGGGCGCTGGTGGTCTGATCCGACTCAAGCGCGGCGCTGCCGGACTGGAAGGGCCTGCGGCGAAGTTTCTGAGCGAAGCCGGTGTGCAGCGACTTGCCATCGGAGAGGGTGAGCTGTGTTTGCTGGTTGCAGGACCGGAGCAGATCACCAATCCAGCGCTCGATCGCATGCGGCAGGATGTCGCTCAGCGGCTGTCGCTCGTCCCTCAGGAGAAACGATCGTTCCTCTGGGTTACGGATTTTCCAATGTTCGAGCGCGATCAAAACGGGAACCTCACTTCGGTCCATCACCCGTTCACCGCGCCGAATCCCGAGGATTTGGAGTTTCTCGAGTCTGCGCCGGAGAAGGTTCGAGCGCTCGCCTACGATGTCGTATTGAACGGATTGGAGCTCGGCGGGGGCAGTATTCGTATCAACAATCCCGCGCTGCAGCGGAAGGTGTTGTCCCTGCTCGGCATTGGCGCAGAAGACGCTCAGCTCCGCTTCGGCTTTCTGCTCGACGCCCTTAGCGCTGGGGCGCCGCCGCACGGCGGCATCGCATTTGGCATGGATCGGCTTGCGATGGTGCTGGCTGGAGCGTCTTCTCTGCGTGACGTGATCGCTTTTCCAAAAACTACTGCGGCGAGGGCACTGTTCGAGGACGCGCCTTCAGCCGTTCCACCCGAAGACCTGAGGGAACTCCATCTTCAGACTATGACAACCTGACGTGAGCGAAGAGACAACGATTCAGCGCCTCTCGACAGAAGGCGCCGACATGTTGACGCTGGCGGGAGTGAATGACGAGAATCTCGTCGAGCTGGCGAAGCAGACAGGAGCAAAGATCGCCCTCCGCGGCGAAACGCTGGCGATCAGCGGGAACGCGGAGTCCGTAGCGCGGGCAATTACAATCGCGCAGCGAATGATCGACACAGCCAAGCAGCAGATGCCGATGACCGCGGATGACGTGCTTCGGATGAGCATCGAAGGCCCACGCGAAGGCAATGGCAACGGCGTGGACAGCGAGACCCGCATCGTGCTGCCCGGGATTCGCAAGATCATCCAGGCCAAGACAGCCGGGCAAGCAGAGTACATGAAGCTGATGGCTGAGAACGACATCGTCGTCGGCATCGGTCCGGCCGGAACGGGTAAGACGTATCTCGCGGTCGCAGCGGCCGTGGATGCACTCGCACGCAAACGCGTTCGCCGGATCGTTCTCGCCCGCCCGGCGGTCGAGGCGGGAGAGAGCCTCGGATTTCTGCCCGGCGACATGCAGGCGAAGGTCGATCCGTATCTGCGCCCGCTGTACGATGCGCTCGAGGACATGATGCCCCAGGAGCGCGTGCAGAAGGCTCTCGAGACGCGCACGATCGAGATCGCCCCGCTCGCCTACATGCGCGGACGCACTCTGGCCGATGCGTTCGTGATCCTCGACGAGGCGCAGAACGCGACCGCCGCGCAGATGAAGATGTTCCTCACCCGCCTCGGAGTTAACTCGAAGGCGGTGATCACGGGCGACAAGACCCAGATCGATCTACCATCGCGCGAAGACTCGGGTCTGGTGCAGATCGAGCGCATTCTGCCGGGCATCGACGGCATCGGATTCTACTATCTCACCGATGCGGACGTCGTGCGCCATCGGCTCGTGCGGGAGATCATCAAGGCGTACGCAGCGGATGCGGGCGCCTGAGCAGATCCGCGCGGCACTGAGCGTTTGAGATCCCCACCGCGCGGAATTGCGATAGACATATCCTCGAGCGTAAGGAGGATGATGGTGTCTCGGACGCGGGTGAGGGAATCCGCGATTGCTGCGCTCAAGGCTGAGCGCGTCAGGGATGCGATGTTGTCGATCACCTTCGTGGGCCGCGCCGGAATGTCGGAGCTGAATCGACGCTACCTGGGCCACCACGGTGCGACCGATGTCATCTCGTTTGGGCTCGGCCGAATTGGAAAACGTGGTGCCGTGGTCGGGGACATCTACATTTGTCCGGAGATCGCGCGTGACAACGCGAAGCGTCAGGGTGTGCCCATCAGTGAAGAAGTGTTGAGACTCGTCGTGCATGGAACGCTGCACGTGCTTGGGCATGACCATCCCACTGGAGCGTCGCGTACATCATCTCCGATGTGGCGGCGACAGGAGAGAATCCTCGCGCGTGTCCTCTGACCGACTGACCGACGATTTCAACGCGGGGAAACCCGCGGCGCTCGCGCGCGTCGTGAGCATTGTCGAGAATCATCGCGACGGCTTCGAGCAGATCCTCGGTTCGCTGCACTCGAGAACCGGGCGGGCCAGACGCATCGGGTTGACAGGCCCGCCCGGCGCCGGCAAGAGCACCATCACCGCGCTCCTCGTGAAGACCTTTCGCGACCAGGGGCTCAAGGTCGGCGTGATTGCCGTTGACCCAACGTCTCCCTTTACTGGGGGCGCGCTGCTCGGTGATCGCGTTCGCATGGAGAACGTTGCGCTCGACCCCGGCGTTTTCATCCGCTCGATGGCGACGCGTGGTTCCCTCGGCGGGCTCGCCGGGGCGACACGTGAGGTAGCCGATGTGCTGGACGGCTTTGGCTTCGACATTCTTCTTATCGAAACCGTCGGGGTGGGACAATCGGAGCTGGACGTCGCGCGCACCGCGGATTCGACCGTACTCGTGCTCGTTCCCGAATCTGGCGATTCGATCCAGACGCTCAAGGCCGGAGTGATGGAAGTCGCCGACATTTTCGTCGTCAACAAGGCCGATCGGCCGGGAGCGGATCGTTTGCGAAATGACGTCGAGCTGATGCTCGGCCTGCGAAAGGGTGTTTCGTTCGGCAACATGCCGGCGCACCACGGCGTCGATCTCAAGCGCGTGAACCCGGCGCGGGTTGCGCGCGAGGCTGCAGCAGCGGAAAATCCTACTGTGTGGACGCCCCCCGTGCTGAGCGCGGTCGCCACCAAGCAGGAGGGAATCGCCGAGCTCGTCGCGGCGCTCGACCGTCACTTCGCTTATCTTCAGCAGAGCGGGACGCTGCGCGCACGCAGGCGTGAGCGGCTGCGCGAGCGGGTGATGGACGTAGTGGAACGGAAGGTCAGCGATCGATTGTGGAAGGATTCTCGCACCATGGCCTGGCTCGACGAGCAACTACCTTCGGTGGAAGAGGGAACCGCGACACCGTTTGCGGTTGCTGACAAGCTGCTTCGCCAGAGCGCCGAGCTCGTACGTGGAGAACAGAGGACATGACCAAACTGAAAAGCCCCGGCTCCACGGCTGCAGCAGACAGCGAGCTGATCGCGACGATCGAGGAGCAAAGCGCCGAGCTTCGCTTGCTTCGCAAGGAAGTCGCCGAGTGGAAGAAGAAATACGAGAAGGGCGAGCTGAGGGACATCGCCTTCACGAACTCGGAGAGGGAAGTCCAGCCGATCTACACGCCACTCGATGCCGCCGAGACGGACGCCGAGGCGCTCGGCATGCCTGGTTTCTTTCCGTACACGCGTGGAATTCACCCGACTGGATACCGCGGTCGTCTGTGGACTATGCGGCAGTTCGCCGGATTCGGGAGCGCGAGCGACACGAACGAGCGGTACAAGTTTCTGCTCGCGCACGGACAGACCGGGCTTTCCGTAGCGTTCGACTTTCCGACGCTGATGGGCTACGACTCGGACCACCCGCGATCCGAAGGAGAGGTTGGCAAGTGCGGGGTCGCGATCTCGAGTCTCGCCGACATGGAGGTGCTGTTCGACGGCATTCCGCTCGACCAGGTCTCGACCTCGATGACGATCAATGGTCCAGCGGTGATTCTGTATTGCTTTTACATCGCTGCCGCCGAGAAGCAGGGAGTCGATTCGACGAAGCTGCGCGGGACGATCCAGAACGACATTCTGAAGGAGTACATGGCGCAGCACGCCTGGGTTTATCCCATCGAGCCGGCACTGCGACTGATCATCGATTGCTTCGAGTGGTCGGCGAAGCACGTCCCTCAGTGGAATACCATTTCGATCTCAGGCTACCATATCCGTGAAGCGGGCGCGACCGCCGCGCAGGAGCTCGCGTTCACGCTCGCCGACGGCTTCACATATGTCGAGAGGGGTATAGCTCGCGGGCTCGACGTCGACAGCTTTGCGCCGCGCCTGTCGTTCTTCTGGGACATCCACAACGACTTCTTCGAGGAGATCGCGAAACTGCGCGCGGCCCGGCGCATCTGGGCGCGGCACATGAAGGAGCGGTATGGCGCAAAGGATCCCCGGTCTCTGGTCATGCGCTTTCACTCGCAGACCGCGGGTGTCACTCTCACGGCGCAGCAGCCGATGAACAATGTCATCCGTGTCGCGTACCAGGCGATGGCTGCGGTGCTGGGTGGAACGCAGTCGCTGCATACGAATTCGATGGACGAAACTCTGGCGCTTCCAACTGAGGAATCGGTCCAGGTCGCGCTGCGAACGCAGCAGGTTCTCGCCTTCGAGACCGGCGTTCCGAACGTGATCGATCCGCTCGGCGGCTCCTACTATGTGGAGACCCTCACAACAGAGCTGGAACGGGAAGCAGAAAGCTATTTCCGTCAGATCGAAGAGGTTGGCGGCGTAGTGCGTGGCCTCGAGACCGGATGGCTGCAGCGCAAGATCAATGAGTCGGCCGCGCGGCAGCAGTGGGAGGTCGAGCAGCACCGGCGGGTGATCGTCGGCGTCAATGACTTCGTGACCGACGAGCCGGAGCTCAAGATCGAGCTCCTCAAGATCTCCGAGGAAATGGAGCGCGATCAGAAACAGCGGATGGCGAAGATGAGAGCCCGGCGTGACAGTGATCTGGTCGAGAAACGGCTCTGACGAAATCGAGCGAGTGGTGGGAGTCGGCCTTCGACGCCCACTATCTCCGTGAGTACGGTCTTCTCTTCACGCCCGAGCGCGACCGCCAGGAAGTCGCGCGCCTCATCGAGCTGCTTGCTCTCCCGGTTGGCTCGCGCGTCCTTGATGTACCGTGCGGACAGGGGCGTCACGCGCATCTCCTTGCGGAATCTGGTTATGACGTCGACGGCCTCGACTACTCGAAAGATCTGCTCGACGTTGCTCGCAAGCGTGGGAAAGGCCCGAATCTTCGGTACACTCAGGGCGACATGCGCAGCATGCCCAACGGATGGACGAAACGGTTCGATGCGGTTCTCAACCTCTTCACCTCGTTCGGATTCTTCGCGCATCCGTCCGACGACGCTCGGGTAATCAGGGAATTCGCCCGCGTGCTGAAGCCGGGCGGGCTACTGGTGTGGCATGGCGGAAGCAGAGACGGTGTCATGGCGCGATTCCTCGCGCGCGATTGGTGGACGTCGTCCGATGGGACGCTGTTCGCGCAGGAGCGCGAGTTCGATTCGCTCTCCGGAGTGCTGACGGTGCAATCGACGTGGAGAAAAGGCCTGAGGAAAGGGAATCGCGAGCACAGACTCAGGCTCTACACCGCGACTAGCCTCGCAGAGATGTGCGCCGATGCTGGACTGGTCGTTGAGCAGGCGTACGACGGATTCAACGACCGAGCGTTGCGACGATCCTCATCCGAGATGCTGCTGATCGCTCGGAAAGAGTGAACATCCCCGTCTTTGGCCCCCTCTATGCCGTGTCGTACCACGTGACAGTCGCAGGATTTGAGTAGGCAACTCCAAGGGGGATCGATGAAGGCACTACTGAAGAGAACTGGGATTCTGATCATCGCGCTAGCGGCCGCGGGATGCGCCGAGCACAGCATCACCGACGCCTCTCAAGCGAAGGATGTTCGGAGCATCGTTCCCTCGTTCGCTTTCCTTCCGGGAGCGGATGTGACGGTCAACTTCGAGCCCCCGCTGTACCATGTAGGCTCGATCAACGGCCAGGATGGCTGGACAAGCTTTGGCCCCTACGACCAGGGAGTGGTGGCGAATGCGCTGTCGAACACTTATCCGGATTTCGGTTTGCAAAGCCTGCGGATATCCAATGCCGTGACGAGTGGCAGTTTCGGTGATCAGACTTTCTCCAAGCCGCTCGTGATCGCGGCAGGCGAATCTGAATCGGGTGCCTTAAAGAATCATTTTGAGGCGCAGTGGGATTTCGCCTCAACGGTGCCGGACGCCGAGCAGCCTGACCTTTCGGTCGTTGCCAGTCCGGATCGCGGCGACGGTTCGCGCATGAGTTGGGTGCAAATGGCCGATACGCGCAACGGGCTGGAAATCAATTTCTTTGACGTGCGCGGCACGAGCGATCCAGCCAATTTCGTCGGGCCGCTCACAGTCGCTTCGAACCTCGACCGAACGGTACCCCACACGATCAGAATAACGATGGACTTTCTCGAAGGTCCGAGTAACGACGTGGTCAAAGTGTACGTCGACGGGCAGCGTAAGGAGACCGGGACGAGCTGGGAGAACTACTACCGTTACGATTCGGAAGCGGCCGCCCACGGTGGAAAGACACCGATTGTAAATCGAATCCTGTTTCGCACTGGTGGTGCGGCAGCAATCGGGAATCTCGGCAAGGGATTCGTCATCGACAACTTCTCGATGAAATCGGCGGCGGGCCCGACTAGCGCGGATCAGTGCAAGAAGGGTGGCTGGCAGAACTTTGACTGGTTCGACAATCAGGGCGAGTGCATGCAGTCCGTTAACAAAGGGCCGTAGAACACTTAAACGACGATCGCACCAATCTTGGGCGGGTAGTGCACTCTCGGATATGGAGTTTGCACTGCCCGCGCGACGGGCGCTAACTTTGATCTCTCTATGAGACCAATTCGAGTTCTCGTCGCCAAGCCCGGTCTGGACGGCCATGACCGCGGCGCGAAGGTCGTAGCCGCCGCGCTCCGCGACGCCGGGATGGAAGTGATTTACACCGGCCTGCACCAGACTCCCGAGATGATCGCGACCGCCGCGATTCAGGAAGACGTCGACGTCATTGGCCTGTCGATTCTGAGCGGCGCGCACATGACGCTCATCCCGAGGGTGCAGGAGATGGTTCGCGCCCAGGGACGGGACGACATTCTGATAACCGGTGGCGGCATCATCCCGAAGGAAGACGTCGATGCCTTGCAGGAGAAAGGAATCGGCCGACTTTTCGGACCCGGCACCCCCACCAGTGAGCTGATCGCTTACATCAAGGAGTGGTTCGCTACGCGCGAAAAGCAGGAAGCCTAGTGAGCGACCGCTTGCGCGGGCTGAGCGAGGAGGTTCGCGCTCTCGAGAAAAAGC
>CAJDUK010000077.1_pt1 | contig 15765 bp, 18 predicted proteins | sample 7390591 | NCBI WGS metagenome assembly CAJDUK01 (sample SAMEA7055672, study PRJEB34461) | soil metagenome | biome: terrestrial ecosystem; feature: Peninsula; material: soil | place: Antarctica | collected 2016
AACGACGTCACGCAACTGCTCGAGCTGCTCGACCTGGTGCCGCCCGTGCGCGGTCGCGTCGGCAGGCCGAGGCGACGACCCGAGCGGCTGCTCGCCGATACCGGCTACGACCACGACAAGTACCGTCGCCTCGTCTGGCAGCGCGGCATCAAACCGGTGATCTCCCGACGTCAGAGCGAGCACGGCTCCGGCCTCGGCCGCGACCGCTGGGTCGTCGAGCGCACCTTCGCCTGGCTGCACAACCGCCGTCGGCTGCTAATCCGCACCGACCGCCGCCACGACATCCACGAAAGCTTCCTCGCCCTCGCCTGCTGCCAGATCACCTGGCGACGGCTGGAAAGCTCATTGAGTTAGAACCTCTAAGCGCACAGGGCGGATAGTGGAGAGGGCACTACTAGGCCGCCTCTCGTCATCTCAGGGCACTTCTCCGGAGTGAATGTCTCGGGCCTGCTGAGTTTCGGCTCTCCGAGGGAGAGGGTAGGGTCTCCAGAGATGCGTCTCCTGTTCCTCGACGCGGCGGCGGGGGTGCTCCTCCTCGGAGTGATCACCGTTGCTTCGATGCGGGAGAAACGGCGAGAGGGATCGGCCCGCCGAAAGAGTCTCGGCTGGATGCTTGTAGCTATTCCGCTTCCTCTTGCGGTCGGCCTGCACATGAAAGGCGAACTCTCGCAGGTCGCGGATCAGTCAATTTTCCTCCTAGGCGTTATCGCCTTCGCGGTGGGTGCGGCATTGATCCTCACTGCCGATGGCGATGACGATTTTCGTCGAGAGAGCAGCGACGATTCACCGCCGTGGTGGCCGGACTTCGAACGGGAGTTCCAGGAGTACGCCCTCAAGTCGCGAGCACATCGCGGGAAGCTCGTTCGAACCTAGCGCCGCGGCAGCTCAGTAGAGACGCGGGATCAGCCTATAACACACTGAAGCGCGGTAGCTCTGATAGTCCGAATCGGAGGAGAGCAGTTTCTCCTCTTCTCTGATCCGCACGAGCTGGAATGCCGTGCCGAGGCACAGTAAGGCGATGTTGGCCGGTGACGGGTTCTCCGCGACGTAGCCCAGATAAACGAGCAGGTAACCCGCATAGGCAGGGTGCCGCACGAACTTGTATGGGCCGAACGTCTTGACGCCGCGGTTGGCCGCGACGAGTCCGAAAGAACGTCCAAGCGTCCCAAGGCTGACCAGGGCGATCACGACGCCGACAAGTTGAAGGATCTCGCAAGGGATGTGTGGCAAGCCGCCGTCAGTCGGCCGCGCGAACAGCATTGCGAAGCTACCGACTGGCGCAGCGAGCCAGGCAATCGGCCTGACACTGACCTCGTCGGGCATGCGCCGGACGAGAAAGAGCAGGGCCACCCAGCCTTCGAGCAGCGTCGTACCGAGCCCCGAAGGCTCCCCGGTCGAACGCCAGTGGGAGAAGTTCGACCATGCGAAGACGACGAAGAGCGCAATGAGCGCGCCGCGGGAGAGGACGCTTCCTACTCGGCGCCAGTTGGACCGGCTTACGAACGGCGAGCCGGAGGCGCGGTTCCCAGCAGCTGACGGTCCCACCGAAGCATCAAAGGAGGCCATGCGAGCCGAGAACCGCGGGGGCGAGAATGATCACGAACATCACGGGGAGAATGAAGATGACCATCGGCAGCAGCATCTTGACCGGTGTCTTTTGCGCGCGCTCCTCCGCGCTCATCTGACGCCGATGCCGCAGGTCGCTCGCCTGGTCACGAAGGATTGCGCCGAGCGGGGATCCCAGTTGATCCGATGCAAGAACGGCATTGGCGAATGCCATGGCGTCATCACTGCCGACACGCAGCGCGAAACTTCGAATCGCGGTCTTCCTGGATTCACCAACGCGAAGCTCGGTCAGCACGCGCCTCATCTCCTCGGTCAACGGACCCTTGCTCGCGTCCACGAGGTATGTCAGTGCGGCGTCGAAGCTCATACCTGCCTCGAGGGCGATCGAGAGCTGATCGACGAAGTGTGGCAATTCGGAATTGATCCGTTCTGCACGTCCGGTCGCCGCTCTGCTCATGAAGAACTTCGGGAACAGGAACCCAGCCAGCCCGAACACGACGCCGAGCAGGATGCGGCCGATGCTATGGGCGATCAGAAATCCGAAGCTGAAGAGGAGAAGGGTGAGTGCCACACGGGCCGCCATGAAGACGTCAGGCGTCAGGCGTCGTGACGCCCCCGCACGAAGAAGCGCCATCGTGATCGTGTCATCCGTCTCCTTGCGCCAGAGCTTCCGGTGCACGTCGGCCAAGACCCGAGTAGCAGGCGCCAGCAACAGCGACCTTCGACTGGTGGACTCGTGAGCCACGTCCTGTCCTGCCACCTCACGCACGCTCTGCAGAGCCATCTGACGCTGCCGGTCCGCCGCGAAGCGCGTCCGCGTCAGCTCGCGCGCGCAGAGCGCCAGGCAGATAATTCCCATGATGAGAAAGATGAGCACCGTCTAGAACCTCACATTCACGATTTTCTTGAGGAACAATGCTCCGATTCCCATCGACACCACGCTCCCGACCATGAGCACGTGGCCGGCCGAGGTCTTGTACAACGGAGCCATGTAAGCGGGGCTGATGGCCGTCATCAGCAATGCCAGGCAGAACGGAAGCGAGATGAGAATCGCAGCCGACATACGGCCCATGGAAGTGAGGGCACGCACCTTCCTCGCGTGGCGGTGACGTTCGCGAACGGTCTCGGACAGAGTGTCGAATAGGGTCGCCAGAGACCCTCCGGCCTGTGCCTGCACGTTGATCGCCGTTGCCACGTACTCGAGATCCGGAGATGCGATCCGCTCCTTCATCGCGGTGATCGCCTCGTCCAGCGGTCTACCCAGCCTCTCCTCGCCAAGCACGCGCGTGAATTCCTCGGACGCGGGAGCCGTTCCGTCGTCGGCAACGGCCCGTAGGGCGATGCGAAGTCCGTGACCGGCCCGAAGGGTCGACGCGATCATGGCCAGCACATCGGGTAGCTGCCGGTCGAACGCTTTCGTGCGTCGATGCGCGACGATTCGGAGGACGAAGAACGGAGAGAGGAGGCCGATCAGCATCAGCAAGATGGCAATGCCGGGTCCGATACCGGCGATCATCCCGATCACTCCGAGGAAGAACGCGGCAGCGATTGAGATGAACGGGATGTGGCCGACGCGAAGCTTGAGGCCCGAGCTGTCGATTAGGTTCGCTATGCGCTGGGACGCCGGCAGGTCGTTCATCGCGCTCTCGATCCACAGAAGGAGCGACTCGGAACGCCCCGTGCCTTCTGCCTTGGGGGCTGCCTCCTGGGATCGACGCACGTGCGGTTTGAGCAGACGCGTGATCTCCGACCGACGCCGACGCTGGATCACGGTGCCTCCGGCCGCGGCAATAAGCAGCGCCGCCAGAGCCACGATCACTGCGGCGGTAATCGGACTGTGCGCGTTCGGGATCGGGCCCGACGCGGACTCGCTGCTCCCGGGCACCCGCAGGCGGGAAGGATAGGCCGCCGCGCCCGACTGCACCGTCAGCGTGATCCAGTCTCCTGGGCGTGCTCTGCTCAGATACGAGATCTGCCAGGTTCGGTTGAGCTCCTGCCGCAATGTTTGGTACACGGCGGCAAGCTGAGTGACGTCTTCGGCGCCGAAGACCCGACCGCCGGTCGGTCCGGCCAATTTTTCGAGTGTGGTCTTGTCGGCCTTGCGGCCTGCGGCGATTGCGTACACGACGACGTTCGCCTTCTGCGCAGCGGCAAGCGCGTCCCCGAGGGAGGCATGCGATCCGACATCTTGGCCGTCAGTGAGCAACACGAGGATGCGCTGTCCACTCGACATCCGCTTCAGCCGCGAGACAGACAGTTCGACCGCGTCGTAGAGCGCTGTCCCGACCTGTTGATCCGGGGCGAGCGCCGACATCGTCTCGATCACGTCCGATCGCGATTCCGAGGATCGTGTCAACGGCAGAGCCTCGTGCCCAAAGGCGACAAGGCCGACCGCGCCAGCCCGCCGCTCCTGCGCCAGGAACTCGCCGGCCGCCCGCTTTGCCTCGCGCAACGGCCCACCCTTCATGGAGTTGGAATTGTCGACTGCGAGCATCATCGCCTCGGCGGAGCCGAGTTGTCGCACGTGCGCGAATTCCGCGCCGCGGCCGTTCTCGAGCAGCGCGGGACGGGTTCCGGCAGGAGCTAGAGCCGTGACGCGCACGAGCGGAAACGCGCTGAAATCGATGTGGCGCACCTGCGTCGACGCCGACCCGACGGCAGTCGCAGGAAGTGCCAGCACGATGGCGGCGACGGCGAGTAGGGCTGCTCTTCTCACGAGGCTCCGAGCCAGGCCTCGGGTGCAAGCTCGACGCCGTTCGACTTGACCTTGTCCAGGAAACCGGGCCGCAGGTTCGTCGATTCGAGGACCTCCAGCAGCGGCGACTCGCCCTTCGTGCGCGAATCCGGCGAGCGAGCGATGAAGAGATCCTGGAGCGTGACGACGTCTCCTTCCATACCGGCGATCTCCGTGATCTGGACGACGCGCCGCGAACCGTCGACGAGGCGGGCGATGTGGACGAGCAGATCGAAGCCGCCCGCGACCTGCTCTCGAATCGCCTTCACCGGCAACTCCACTCCGGCCATCAGGACGAGCATCTCGACCCGGTGCAGCGCATCGCGAGCCGAGTTCGCATGGATGGTCGTGAGCGATCCGTCGTGACCCGTGTTCATCGCCTGGAGCATGTCCAGGGTCTCCCCGCTACGAACCTCGCCGACGATGATTCGATCAGGCCTCATGCGAAGAGCGTTTTTGACGAGATCTCGAATCCGCACCTCGCCCTCGCCCTCGACGTTCGGAGGCCGGGCCTCGAGCGAAACGACATGACGCTGCTGGAGGCGAAGCTCCGCGGCGTCTTCGATGGTGACGATCCGCTCTCCGGCCGGGATGTAGGCCGAGACAGCGTTCAGAAGTGTCGTCTTCCCCGTTCCCGTCCCGCCCGAGATCAGGATGTTGAGCTTCCCACGCACGCATTGCGCCAGGAACTCAGCCGCCTGTTCGGTGATCGAAGACAGCCCGACCAGATCCGGCAGCGAGAGAGCGTTCCGGGCGAACTTCCGCACCGTGAGCGAAGGCCCGCGGAGCGCGAGCGGCGGAATGATCGCGTTGACGCGACTTCCGTCCGGGAGCCGAGCGTCGACCATCGGCGACGACTCGTCAATTCGTCGCCCGACCTGCGAAACGATCCGGTCGATGATCCGCAAGAGGTGGGCATCGTCGAGGAACGACGCTTCCGTCTCCTCGAGCACACCCTTCCGCTCGATGAAGAGCTGGTCGTAGGCGTTGACCATGATCTCCGTGACCGACGGGTCGTTGAGAAAGGGCTCGAGAGGGCCGTAGCCGAGAATGTCGTCGGCAATCTGCCGCTCGAGCTTTGCGCGCTCGCTCGGACTGAATGGAGTCTGCTCGGCGTTGAGCTGCTCGTTCACGATCGCCTGCACACGTGGCGCAAGGTCGCTCGGATGTTCGAAGTTGAGGAACGCCGAGCCCAGCCGAGTGATGCAGATGCGGTGGATCTTCGTCTTCAGCTCCGCGTGCGGGTCGCGGGCCCTTGCCTTCAGGGTGACTTGGTCGGCCTGAAGCCGCTCAGCGAGGATCGATGCGTCCCGGCCGCGCGAAAGCCCGTTTCTGTCGATGGCGGTCATCGACGGCCTCGCAGGAGCGACCGCTTGTGTGAATTGTGTTCGGGGACGGCCGGCTCTTTGAAGAGCAAGGTGGCCAGCTCCGACAAGGCCCGCGAGAATCGCCCTTTCTCGTCGCTGAGCACGGCGGGAATCGCACGGTTAACGGCCGCAGGAACGCCCGGATCATCCGGGAGCTCGAACCCGATTTCAACTCCGAGAGCGTCCTCCATCTCGCGCATCACGATGCCGCCGGAGGCGCCGATCCGATTGGCGACGATCAAGACGCGATCGCGCGGAAAGCCGAGGCGGTCGATCGTCTCGAGCCCGATGCGCACATTCTTGAGCGACGTCACCTCTGGTGTGCACACGAGCAGCAGCTGATCGCTTCTGTCAAGCGCGGCGATCATCGGTCCGTCGAAGAGCGGCCCGGTGTCGACGACGACCGCCTCGTACCCACTGCGAGCGGCGTCCAGAACGGCTTCCAGATCGGCCTGACGGACGATCTCGGCCTCCTCAGGGCGCCTCGGTGCTGCGAGCAAGGCCAGATCGTTCCGAGCGTCGCTGTTGACGAAGGCATTTAGCTTCTCGATGTCGACGTCACCGCTCGAGCCGGCCATGTCGGCAATAGTCGCTCGCGGAGAAACCGCCAACATCAGAGCCGCGTCCCCGAACTGCAGGTCGAAGTCCACGAGCAGGGTGTGGACGCCTGCACGCGCGGTCGCAGCTGCGATGTTGGTGGCGAGGACGGTCTTCCCGCACCCACCTTTTGGGGAGAACACGGTGACGATCTTGCCGTCGTGCGTTGTGTCGCTCGCGGCGCTTGCCTTGTGGAGCGCGAACATCAACGTTTCGGGCGACTGCGGAAGCATGAGCACATCCGCGGCCCCCACCTCGAGCCCCACCTCGACGATCCCATTCGGCGCGCCGTATGCGGCGAGGATCAAAGGCGCCTTCGCGAGAGCGCGAACATTGCGAATGTCGTTCACGAGCTCCGGCGACGACGACGAGTCGACCACGTGGAGCGCGATGTCCACCGACGACGAAACGCGCGGACCGCCACCCTCGCCCGATGGACGGACCATCGACACGCCGGCCTCGTCAAGGGTCGTCGCCAGCCGGTCGGCCGCGGGTCCGCTCAGCAGGACGCGCAGATTCCGATGGTGGCCGTTACGGTCCATCGACGGCCTCCGGGAACGTTCCAGCGATTTGCACCGGAGCAGCAGAGGGATTCAAGCCGCGAGCCAGGAAGGAGAACAGCGTCTCCAGGCTGGCCCTGCCGTCGCGCGGGTGATTCGTCGGGCGGAGCACCAGGAACCAAGTGGCGTTCTTCATCGCCCAGCCGAATGTCTGTGCCTCCTGGCTAGTCATCACGAACGTCGCGGTGGCCGTCGTCGTTCCACCCACCGAGGCGGACTTCGCGCCCTCAGCGGCTTTCAAGACCAAGAGGTTGCGCAAGACCACGCGAGTCGTCGAGCGCGGGATGCTACTGGCGTGATATTTGGCCGTCGCGACTACATCGACGCGGTCGCCGTCGGAAACGGTCCCGGCCAGGAGCTGATTGGGATCGCCCGGAATGACGACGATTCGTTGCGTGCCGGAGAACTTCGCGAAGATTCCACCCTGGGTGATTGGGACGAACTGCCGGAGACTGACCTGCTGCCCCTTGTAGATCTGATCCCCGGTAATCAAGGACGTCACCGCGGCAGCGCTCGCGATCGATCCCGGCGCCACTGCACGGCGGGGGATGGTCTGTGTCGTTAGATAACCGCCGCCGGCAATCGTAGATCCTTCGGTGCCCGCGGGAATGTCGCGCGCTGCGACGAGAACCTTGACCAGGCCCGCGCCGTGGGTGACGCTGTTTCTATAGCTGATGACATAGATGCCCACGAGAACCGCCGCAAGGGTGGCGAGGGCGAGCGGGCAGAGCAAGGTTTCGGAGTCGCGATTTTGTCATTGGAAGCTTCCTTTCGGTCCTATTCGGTGAGCTGGATGACGTGAACCCCGAAGTCCTCCGCACCGGGGTCGATGTCGGTGGCGAGATCCGTCGCAATGAAGGTCACAAAATGACCCCTGAGCGTTTTCACCGAAGGGGTCCAGGTGATGGCACTCGTATCGGTATCGATGACAAAGGCAGCCCAGCCGACGATGTGGAAGAAGTAGCTCGAGCCGCTGTTTCCGACCGTATCGAACACCGGGAAGAAGAGTGGAGTCCCGGCGCGGGCCTGAAACCCCTGCCTGATCGGACCGACCGTCTGTCCCGTTTTGACGCTATACCACTGTCGAGACGGCAGCGCACCGCCGTATCCATTCACGATCCAGTTTCTCAGTTCATTAGCGCCGATGCCGGTGGGGGAGCCGCAGGCGTTCGGAGCGGTCGAATGACATGTGAGGTCGATCAAGCCGATCGTGCTGGAGCTCACATTGCTCTCATTGAAGCCGAGTGTGATGGTCTGGCCATAGCAGGCCGGACTCGTCGCGGCGCACGCCGACGTCCTCTTCACAGCCACCGGGGCGACGTTCTTCAGGTTGAGCGGAACGCCGAGCTGGGCGCTCGCCTTCGCTCTGATCGTCACGTTGCTGAAGACTGAACCGTAGATCGTTGCGAGAAAGCCTGGGGCGGTTGTCTGGGCCTCCACATGGATCTTTCCCGGAGTCGGGAAGGTGATCGTCGGCGCGGGAAGACCCGTGTAGTTGGTCTGCGCGTAGCTGATCGCGTTCGAGCTGGCACCTGTCTGATCGGTCGGCAAGTTCTGTGCGCCTGCGAGTGCGCCGGCATCGGCGGCTGTCTGCAGATGGCGCTGTGCTCTGAGCCACGAGCCGCCGTCGATGACAAGCGCCGCCATCCCGATCAGGATGATGATGACAGCGACGACGAACACGATCACCTGACCGGATTCGTCGCGCATGCGATCGGCGTCCCGGTTCACTCGAGCCGCTCCGTAGCCATCGCGTTCATGACGCTCGAAAAATTGACACTGGGAATCCCGAAGTAGCCCGGCAGACCAAGCGTCACCGGGTAGGTAATACGGATCGTGTAGGAACTACCCACTGGACCTGGGGTTGACGGCGTGCAGCTGATTCGACTCGAGATCACGCTCCACTGAGGAGCCGAGACGGTGTTCTGAATCGCAGTAGTTGCCGCCCCGCACGGATTTGTCGTTCGGTGCACCGCCGCCGCCCGCGCGCCGACCCGTGCTGCATCGGTGATCGCAAGGAAGTTATGCAAGGCGAGGCCAAACTGGATGATGCCGAGCATCAGGAAAAGCAGGAAGGGCAAGACGAAGGCAAACTCGACCATGGACTGGCCTTCTTCACCTGAGATCCTCGGAACTCGTTGACTTGGTTTCATCATTGCGTCGCTCCCCCTCGGCGCGAGATCATTTGGGCCCCCGCCCGAGTGGGCGGAGGCCCAAAGATTCAAGCGTCCTACGCTGCCGCGATGGCGTTCGTCACGGCGTCGATTGCAGCCTGGATCGCCGTGCCGAGGCCGCCCCAAGTCACGGCCAGCAGCACGCCGACCACGACCACAGCGAGAATGAGCGCATACTCGACAAACGTCTGACCCTGCTCACGGCGCATTCGCGCGAGCAGTGCATGAAACAGGGACATCCCTGACCTCCCGTACTCGATTCGGGGCACTCCGCCCCCTCAATAGGAAGATGTAGTCGGAGACGCGACCGGACTGAACGAACGAAGGGCCGGATCGTCCTAGACCATCAGTTACGCCGGTGCAGCCGGGATTTCGGTCTGCCTCAGCTGAACCGCAGGTCGGATGACGCGGTCAATGCCGGCCCGAGTAGCCGGTGCTCAGGACTCGCTGACTTGGGACACCTGGCGGCTCACGCGGGCCGCTATTTCAAAAGGCCGCGGTGACGGCGCCTAGGGCGGCCTGCAAGACGGTGGCCACCCCGGTCCAAGTTGTCAGCATCAACACGCCGACCACGACCGACGCAAGGATCAGCGCGTATTCCACGAACGTCTGGCCATCCTGCTTGCACAGAGCGAGCCGTCGATCAACCAGGGACATCTAGCCCTCACTTTCTCGATTTAGGGCCTCCCCGCCCCCTAAGTGGAAGGTGTAGTCGCGTGGGGCTCCGTCCTGAACGACCGAACGGCCAAATGTAACTAGACCATCAGATACGCCGTGGGCCTAAAGGAGGCCGACGTAACAGCCGAGTATCTCGGTAGGCTCAATTCCGTTCCAGAAGAGAGAGAGTCATGAGCCCGCACAGCTTTGCTCTGATACTGGTCTTGGGGAGCGCTTTTTTGGCGTTTTGGCTCGGTGCACGCTTCCCTGGCGCCGGGCCCTCGACGCTCGGTTATGCGGCTCTACACGCCCTGGCAGGCTTTTTCGCGATTCGGGCGATTCCCGGGCTGACGGAAGCCGCCATGAGCTGGCCCAGCAAGGCGATGCCCTTTCTCGCGTCATTTGGGATCTTCCTGCCATTGATGACGTACACATTCCTCACCGGCCTCTGGCTGATGCGCCTCCTTCAGCGCACCGTTTCCGGCGACGTTCCTTAGGGCGACCGCTCCACACGGCTGCCGCCGACGATTGCGTCGCGGCCGCCCGAGAACCTGACCCACGCCTTGCCGCCGCCGTCGTAATCCGGCGACCACACGATCAGGATCCCTTTTTCGCCCCCGACTCGAACCGGTTCGGTCCCTTCGGGCTCGACGCCCCGCCAGACCCGCACGAACGGGTTCTCCTCCCACTCGCGGCCGATAGTCGTTTCGTCGGTGTGGCCGGGTAGCACTCGCATCTCCGCCGGCAGGCCCATCAGCACGTCCATCACCGAGCGGCGGACCTGGACGAAATCCCCGCCGCCCACGGAATCCCTGAAGAGCGTGTCTCCGGTGAAAACCGCTTCACCACTGACGACGAAAGCCACCATGTCGTCCGAGTGGCCGGGCGTGGAGAGAGCTTCCACGCTGAGGCCGCCGATCGTGGCGGCGCCGGTTTTCACCGGCAGCCCCAGTTCCCTCTCGTGCTCCACGTGGTCGGCGTGGGAGTGCGTTCGCAACACCAGCCGCGGCTCGACCTGCCACCGCTTCGCCGCTGCTAGGAGGGGCTCGAGCGGAGCTCCGGAATCCACGTACAGGGCCACCCCGCCCTCCTCGTCGGCAACGAGATAGGCGTTCGAGAGGTAATGCGGGTGGATGCTCCGTTCCACGAGCACGGCGGTACGCTACAGCCCACACCGCGAGGAGGAGGAACTGAGATGGGGCTGCTTGGACGGGCTGGGGAGATCATCAGGGCGAAGTTCAGCGCGCTCTTGAACCGGGCGGAGAACCCGAATGAGACGCTCGATTACTCCTACGAGAAGCAGTTGGTGTCGCTGCAAAACGTCAAGCGGGGGGTCGCCGACGTCGTCACCGCGAAGAAGCGCCTCGAGCTGCAGACGCAACAGCTCGAGCAGAGCGTCGTCAAGCTCGACGGCCAGGCCCGCCAGGCGCTCGCCGCCGGGCGCGAAGACCTGGCCAGGCAGGCGCTGGAGCGTAAGTCCGGCAGCCAGCAGCAGCTCCAGGATCTCGACACACAGGTCAAGCAGCTCCAGGACCAGCAAGAGAAGCTCCTAGCCAGCGAAAAACAGCTTTCGGCTCGCATCGAACAGTTCCGCTCCCAGAAGGAAGTGATCAAGGCGCAGTACTCGGCTGCAGAGGCGCAGGTGCGGATCGGCGAGGCGGCAACCGGGATCGGCCGAGAGATGGACAACACAGGCCTTGCGATCCAGCGAGCCAAGGACAAGACGGAGCAGATGCAGGCGCGTGCCTCCGCCATCGACGAGCTCGTCTCCTCAGGCGATCTCGAGGAGCTCGGTTCGGACAAGACGCAGCTCGACCGTGAGCTCAGCCAGCTCGCCTCGCAGCAGCAGGTCGACCGGGAGCTGGAGCAAATGAAGACCGAGGTCGGCGGAGCCCCGAGCAAGGAGCTCGGGCACTAACGCTGGACGCATGGACTAGCGCTTGGTCGGGGTGCTGCTAGCCCTGCGACCGACGACCACGACGCGCCACTCGCGTTAGATCTACGCAGGAATGTTGAGCAGGGCCGAAATCGGCCGGACGATCGGTCACGACAAGCGACCTCGGATTGCGACGCCGCGAGGCCAATCTTGCTGCGCCCTGACCTCGGGTCTGGTTCCATGACCTCGTCACAGCCCGCTCTCACGAACATCCGCCGATTGCAGCCGCTTCGCATCCTGCTCGCGGGCACCGACCGACGTTTCATCCGTGTCACATCGTTTCTCCTTTCCCGCCGCGGCTATGTGGTCGTTTCGACGCAGCCGGCGCACGTCGTGGATGCGGCCGCGAAACACCGAGCGGACGTCGTCCTGTTGGAGGGAGATGTGTCTCGGGCCGCCGCAGCCCGACGTGTCGCCGCGATCTCGTCGCTCGCGGCCGCCCCCGCCGTGGTCGTGGTCACAGAGGAGAGCCCGGAAGCCTGGGACGGCGTCGCGGCGATCGAGAAGTGGACGCCGCTCGAGAAGCTCGTCGCCGAGATCGAAGCCGTCTCACTCCGGAGACACCCCGCAGCAGAGTCGTACCCGGCCGCAGACGAAAGGCCGTACCTCTGAAGCCTGACGGGCTTCTCTTGTCTATCTAACCGCCGGCACCAGCGTTCAGGTCTGAACGCAAAGATGGGTCTACCGGCCCATTGTCTGTTGCACCCTTCTCAACGAGACTTCGGCTCAGGGAAAGGGCGGCGAATGGAAGCGACTGCGGACTCGCTTCCGGCACAGTTGGTAGGCCTACTCGAACGAGGGGTCGCCCCTGCGGCGGAAGCGTTACTAAAAGACGACCTGATCGGCCACGTGCAGGTGGTCAGGCCGGGCGCTGGGCGGAATCCAACGCTTCAAGGGATCTCGCGGCTCTTCGCCGCGCGACTCCACGACCCTGGCATTCAGGTCGAGTACGAGCGTTGCAGATCCCGTGCTACCGATCTCGCCACCGTCGAGGGAGACGTGTCGGCGGGAGTCGCCATCGCGTATGCGAGCGACCTCTTCGTGCTCTGCACGATCGAGCGTCCCTGGTCCCTGGAAGAGGCGCAAGAAGTCGTTGCGAGCCTGGCCTCGCTCCTCGACCTCTCGCGAGCGTCCCTCTCTTTGCAGCTTTTTCTGCAGGCAATCCGCACGCCAGAGCTTCTCGACCTCCCGCCGACGGTCGCCCTCGAGACTCAGCTCCGGCTGATCACGGTGTTGGCACCTGTCGGGGAGACGTCCCTCTGGATCAAGGATTCAAAGGGACGGGCGGTTTGCCTCGTCGGCCCGGACGCAAATGGACAAACGCGACGCGTCCGTGCGGTTGCGGCAGAAGCGTTGGACGGGACGATCCACGCCGGCGGTTCCCGCGGGACGATCATCGGCGCGCCAGTGTTCCGCTGGGACACCCCCTGGGCGGCGGTCGTCGCGAGGATCAGGGTCGAACATCGCCCGGCCGCCACGGTCTTCCTCCGCGAGGCTGCGGCAGCGATGAGCCCCGTCATCGAGCGTGAGCTCCTCCTGCAGCGGAGTGCCGCGCGAGAGCGAACGCTCGTCCGCGCCAGTGAGCGCCGGTTGGGCCGCCTGGCGTTCGACCTTCACGACGGGGCACTCCAGCACATCGCAGCTTTCGGGGCAGACCTGTTCTTGGTCCGCCGCCAGCTCACCGAGCTCCTCCCCCCTGAGACCGAGGCTCTTGGGATCACGCGGATCGATGACCTCGATGCACGGATCTGGGAGCTGGACCGCGTCCTCCGGGAGCTTGCACATTCGCTCGAGCCGGGCAGCCTCGTACGCCGCCCGCTGCCACGCGTCGTGAGCGACGAGGTCGCGGCGTTCGTTGAGCGCACCGGGATCGAGGTGGAGAAGCGCATCCAGGGGGACTTCACCGGGATGACGGTCTCGCAGAAGATTGCGCTCATCCGCGTAGTTCAGGAGTCGCTGACGAACATCCGCGAGCACTCCAACGCGACGCTGGTGCGGATCGTGATCACGGCTCGCACCGGCCGGGTCGATGCGCGGATCGAGGACAACGGCGTTGGCTTCCACGTCGCGCGCACTCTCCTGGACAGCGCCCAGAGAGGACGCCTCGGGCTGGTCGGCAGCAGTGAACGGATCCGGCTGCTCGGCGGACGCTTCGACGTTCGCAGCCAACCGGGCGGTCCGACGACGGTCTCACTCAGTCTGCCGCGCTGGCGACCCATGGGCGCCGAACACACCGGCGAAGAGCACGGGTTCGCCACGCCCGTCGCCGAGTAGCTCGGCTGCTGCTCGCCCGAGCGAACCGGCTTACTTCTTGCCGTTCCCCTTACCGTTGCCTTGACCGTTGCCACCGCCGTTCCCGTGATCTGACGGGTTCGAAGACGCCGGTGTAGACGGGCCGGCGCTTGGTGCGGCCGGAGCTGAGGAGGTGTCGTTCTGCTTCGGAGGCTTGCCAGGCTTGTTCGGTTTTTCCGGCTTCGCCGGTTTTTCCGGTTTTGCATGTCCGGGCGGAACCGCCGGAGTGGCAGGCGTCGCAGGCCGGGGGGCCGGAGGTCGGGCGGACTGCGCGGGTACGGCCGGGACCGCGCGTGCCTTCGAGCCGTGCGTCTTCACTTTGGCCTGATGCTTGGGTTCAGCGGTGCCGCGCCCGGTCGAGGTCGGAGGGGCGGAAGCCGCTGACGCGACGGTAGGCGCCTGTCCGGCGGCGCTCGACGTTACGGATGGCGTGCTGCCACCACCGGCGACTGGCCGGCCGGGCACCGGCGAGCCGGGGACGGGTGCGCCGGGGACAGGTGCGCCGGGGACGGTTGAGCCCGGCGGCGCAGGAACCCCTCCCCCACCACCGCCTGCCGGAGCCGCAACCGGAATACCGCCCCCAACCGAGCCCGAGCCGCTCGAAGCGAAGATCGGGATGAAGCCCGCAAACGGCGACGGCGAGACCGACGGCCTCGCCACGTGCGGCCGTAAAGGCTCGACGAGCGAGGGCACGTTCCGTACCTGCGTGCCAGGGAGAGCGACCTCACCGGCAGCGACCGCGCCGACATAGCTCCCCCCGATGAGGATGCGCCTCATGCCCTAAGTATGGCCGCCGGGCCAGATGCCGAACCGTTTATGACGTTTCCGGGGTAACCGCGACGACGCGGTCCTTGCCCTGCCGCTTTGCGCTGTAGAGAGCCAGATCTGCTGCGGTCATCAGCTCGTCCGCGCTGCGGGCCTCCGGGAAGGCCGCAACACCGAAGCTCGCGGTGATGTGAACCTGGGCTTCGCCCACCTGGATTGCGAGCTCCGCGGCGGCGACACGAAGATTCTCGGCGAGCCCCTCCGCGCCCGGCGCATCGGTCTCGGGCAGCAGGATCGCGAACTCCTCCCCACCGAGTCGTGCCGCCAGGTCGATGCCTCGAATCCTCCCCTGCAAGACCTCGGAGAAGGCACGCAGCACCTCGTCACCGGCCTGGTGCCCGAAGAGGTCGTTGACGTCCTTGAAATCGTCGAGGTCGGCGACGATCAACGCGAGCCCGTTGCCGAAACGCTCTGCGCGCTGCAGCTCCGTGTCGAGTGACTCGCGGAAGGAACGGCGATTCGCAAGACCCGTCAGCTCATCTGTCACAGCCTGACGTTTGACGATTCCGTGCAACCGCGCGTTGTCGAGCGCCACTGCGGCCTGCGCGACGAGCGAATGCGCAAGCGCGATCGTCCGGTCGTCGAAACCGGTGGGAAGCGGGTGCAGGATCAGGGCAAGCTCTTCGCCGGCAACCTCCGCGCTCGCGAGCTCGAGCCGAAGCGGAGGTCCTGTTCGCTCGAAACTGCCCTCGCGCGCGACCTCCTCACCGCCGCGGATCGCGACGCCGGCGACCGCTCCCGTCGCTTCCATCGCGGCGTGCAGGATGACCGGCAAGAGCCGGTCGGGCTCGTGCGTGTAGGCCAGCGCGTCTCCGAGCAGGGCGACCACCTGCCGGACGTCTCGGCGGCGCGGCCGGCTCCGAGGGCGTCCGGTCACCAAATACAGGCCCCGTATCAGGGCGGCGAGCGTTCCGAGCGACATCAGAGTCGCAAGGATCAGCCACAGGGTCCGCCTGCGTGCGCCCTCCCCGATCGCTGCCCGCGGTGTTGCGGCCTCGAGCACAACGGGCTGCGGCGTGGCGACGAGCCTCGCCGCGAAGACGCGGTACTTCCGGCC
>CAJDUK010000019.1_pt1 | contig 15299 bp, 16 predicted proteins | sample 7390591 | NCBI WGS metagenome assembly CAJDUK01 (sample SAMEA7055672, study PRJEB34461) | soil metagenome | biome: terrestrial ecosystem; feature: Peninsula; material: soil | place: Antarctica | collected 2016
GGAATGCTCGCCGTCTACCGGGAGAAGAATTTCCTCCAGGCCCAGACGCCAGGCGCGCGCGACATCCTCGTTCTCGAGCAAGGCACGGAAGGGGTGGGACGCTCGGGTGGGATCAAGCATTTTGGGTTTCGCCTCACCGATCCTCGCGACATCGACAGGGCCGCGACCGCAATCGAGCGGGCGGGCGGGACGATCAAACACCGCGGCGAGTTCTGTCCCGGCGAGCCCTACGTCTTCTTCACGGATCCCGACGGCTACGAGGTCGAAGTCTGGTACGAGATCACGTCTGAGAGCGTCCGATAGAACCTCGGGACGTTAATTTTCCGCATCCGAGCACAGGCAAGCCCCGTTCACGCCAATGAGGGATGTTCCCACGATGCCGAAAGTGATCCGTGTCTTGTTGTCTGTGTTAGTGGTAGTGCTGCCCGTGAGCGCGCCCTCGCAGACAGTCCAGTCGCCGGTTTCGCAGGCCCTTCGTGAGAGTCCCCTCACCTCCGCGCGCGCCTCGCAATTCGCCGATTCCGTGCTCAAGCTCATGACGCTCGAGGAAAAGCTCGGACAGCTCAATCAATTGCCCGGGTACGGAACTCAAACCGGTCCCCGCGCACCGCAGGGAGGAGAGAAGCTCATTCGCGCGGGAGCCGTCGGCTCGTTTCTCGGAGTCTTCGGCGCCGACTACACGCGAGAGCTGCAGCGCATCGCCATCCAGGAGTCCCGGCTCAAGATCCCGCTTCTCTTCGCCCTCGACGTGATCCACGGCTTCCGCACGATCTACCCTGTCCCGATCGCCGAGGCCGCGAGCTTCGATCCCATTCGTGCGGAGTTCTCGTCTCGGCAGTCCGCCGTCGAAGCGAGCGCTCACGGCCTCCACTGGACCTTCGCGCCAATGGTCGACATCGCTCGCGACCCACGTTGGGGCCGCATCGTCGAAGGCGCCGGGGAAGATCCCTACCTTGGCGGGGTCATGGCAGCGGCGCGAGTCCGCGGCTTCCAGGGTGGCGACGTCGCGCTGCAGTTCGGAGCTGCGGACGTGTTGCTCGCGACGGTGAAGCACTTCGCGAGACGTATCTGCCACCCTACGAGGCAGCCGTCAAAGCGGGAGCCGCAATCGTGATGACTTCCTTCAACGACCTCGGCGGGATTCCCGCGCACATGAGCGAATGGCTGCTCGCTGACGTGCTTCGCGGCCGCTGGGGATTCAAGGGTGTCGTCGTCAGCGACTGGGGCGGCATCGGAGAGATGATGAATCACGGCGTCGCCGCGACGAAAGGAGATGCCGGAATCCTGGCTCTTCGCGCGGGCGTCGACGTCGACATGGCCGATGGCATTTACGCCGACAGCCTCGGCGCGGCCGTTAGAGCGGGCCGGTTGCCGGTAGCCTTCGTTGATTCCTCGGTTCACCGGCTGCTTCGCGTCAAATACGCGCTTGGCTTGTTTCAGGATCCGTATCGCTTCAACGATGTCGCGCGCGAGCGCCGCTTCACGCTCGCGCCAGAGCACCTCGGTGCCGCGCGGGTTGCAGCGCGTGAAGGCATCGTTCTGCTGAAGAATGAGAACAAGACTCTGCCCCTGCGCAAAGATTTTCGTACGATCGCGGTCATAGGACCCCTCGCCGACGATGCTCGATCGGCGCTCGGAAACTGGGCGGCGGACGGCCGTCCCTCCGAAGCCATCAGCGCGGTTGCCGGCATTCGTTCAGCTGTCGGACCCGGGACCCGCATCGCGTACACGCGCGGAGCGCCAGTCGATACGGCGGATACCACAGGCTTCGCTCTCGCTCGCGCCGCCGCGTCGGAGGCGGATGCGATCGTCCTGGTTCTCGGCGAGCGTGAAGACATGTCGGCCGAGGCGGAGAGTCGTGCTTCGATCGAGCTGCCCGGATCGCAGGTCGAGCTCGTGCGCACCGTAATTCGTGCGGCCCGCCTCTCGACCGGAGGTCCGGCCAAACCAATCGTGGCGGTGCTGATGAATGGGCGACCACTCGCCATTCCAGAGATCGTAGCCGAGGTGCCCGCGATCCTGGAGAGCTGGTTCCTTGGCAATCAGCACGGAAGCGCGGTCGCGGATGTTCTATTTGGAGACTACAACCCGGGTGGCAAGCTTCCCGCAACTTTTCCGCGCGCGACGGGACAGATTCCGACCTACTACAACCACCGCAACACCGGGCGCCCGCCCGTTGCTACCGAGAAGTACACGTCGAAGTACCTCGACCTGCCGTGGACACCGCTCTTCCCGTTCGGTTACGGCCTCAGCTATACGACTTTCGAATACTCCAATCTGCGCTTGTCCGCGCAAAAGATTGGAGCTCGTGATTCCCTCGAGGTGACCGTCGACGTTCGCAATACCGGCGACCGTGCCGGCGACGAGGTGGTACAGGTGTACGTGCGCGACGATGTCGCGAGCGTCGAGGAGCCGGTGAGAGCGCTCAAGGCATTTCGTCGCGTCACGCTGGCTCCCGGTGAGATGCGGAGCGTCGCGTTCAAGCTCGGGCCCGACTCGTTCGCGTTGTACGACCAGCAGATGCGGCGTGTGGTCGAGCCGGGAACCTTCACGGTTTACGCCGGCACAGACTCAAACGCCGCGCTCAGCGCGCGATTCGAATTCATCGGAGACACGCTCGTACTGGCTCCGCCGACGCCTCGCTTTAGATGACCAGCTAAGAAGACCAGTTCGTCCCCGGATCGCTCCTCTCCCAACTTTCTTCTCTAAACGATGAAATTGCGCGCCCATGTTTCTTCCGCAGCTCTGCTCTTCGTCGCAATCGTGTTCCCCGCTGCCGCCCAGCAGCAGGAAACCCGCCGCGGAATAACCGCCGAGGATTATTACTCGTACAGGTTCGTGGCTGACCCGCGCATCTCGCCCGACGGAAAGCAGGTGGCATACGTGGTCTCGCGCGTCGATCGCGCGCGGAACCGGCGCGTCTCGTCGATCTGGATCACTTCAACGGATGCCGCGAGTACCGCACGTGAGCTCGTCGGAGAAGTTTGGAGTCCGGGCGCCCCAAGGTGGTCGCCCGATGGCAGGACAATCGCGTTCTCTTCGGGACGAGTGTCGGTCGACAGCGCCGGCACGATAGAAAAACAGGAGCCGCCGCCGGGAAAGAGCCAGTTGTGGACGGTTGCCGCCGTCGGAGGCACGCCGCGTCGCGTAACGAACATCACGAACGGAGTTTCCAACTGTTCGTGGGCGCCGCGGGGAGATCGGTTTGTGTGCCTGGTGCGAACCGGACCGAGCGACTCGGTGAACACCGGACCGAACCGCAGCGACGTCCGGCACTACTCGCATACCAGCTACAAGTTCAACGACACCGGCTGGTTCGACGACAAGAGATCGCACCTCTCCATCATCGATGCGGCGACCGGGGCGGCGCGGCAGATCACCAGCGGCGACGATTGGAACGATACCGATCCCAAGTGGTCGCCCGACGGCGCCCGCATTGCCTTCGTTTCTGACCGCTCGGGAAAGGAATACGACGAGAGCAAGACGAGTGATGTCTGGACGATCCCCGCCACCGGAGGCGAACCGACGATAGTGTCGGCGTCGCACGGCCGAAACACGTCGCCAGCGTGGTCGCCCGACGGACGGACGATCGCGTTTCTCAACAGTGAAGACGAAGACGCCGCATCGATTGTTCTTCTCGCTCCGGCAAACGGCGGCTCATTCAAGCAGGCGGCGAGCGCGTTGGACATGAATCCCACAAACCTCCAGTGGGACGAAAACGGACGGGTTCTGTACTTCGAGACCGTCGCGCGAGGAGAGAACCACCTCTATCGGATCGACCCACACCTCGGAGCATTGTCGGCCGTCACCTCCGGCCCGCGCGCCGTTCGCTCCGTCAATCTCGCGCGCGGCCGCTTGGTCTACCTCGCGAACGATTTCCAGCATCTCGATGACGTCTACTCAGCCAACCTCAATGGAAAGGCGGACCAGAAGCTGACCGATGTGAATGGAGAGCTTTGGAAGAAGCTCGATCTCGCATCAGTCGAGCGAATGACCTACAAAGGCGCGGAGGGTTGGAACGTCGACGGCTTTCTCGTGAAGCCACTTGGATGGAAAGAGGGCGTGAAGTATCCGATGATCGTGAGCATCCACGGGGGTCCCGCCGGCCAATACGGAGTCGATTGGTACAATGAGTTTCAGGTTGACGCCGCTAAGGGATACGCGGTCTTCTTCTCAAATCCCCGCGGCTCGACAGGATACGGACGGCAATTCGAGCGCGGTATCGCCAACCAGTGGGGAGGCAACGACTACATAGACGTGATGAACGGCGTGCGAGCCGTCCTCGGCGCCAACCCGTGGATCGACACGACTCGGCTCGGAGTGACGGGAGGAAGCTACGGCGGGTATCTGACGAACTGGATAGTCGGACACACTTCGCTCTTCAAGGCGGCGGTGACGCTGCGGTCTGTGGTGAACTTCATCAGCGACGAAGGAACGCGCGACGGCGCGTACGGACATACCCGTGACTTTGGCGGAGATCTGTTCGAGAAGTTCGACCTGTATTGGGATCGCTCGCCGCTCAAGTACGCGAAGAACGTGACCACGCCGATCCTCATTCTGCACTCGGACAACGATTTCAGGGTGCCGCTGGAGCAGGGCGAGCAGTGGTTCCGCGCGCTCAAGCACTTCGGCAAGAACGCCGAGATCGTGATGTTCCCGAGGGAAAACCACAATCTCACGAGAACCGGCGAGCCGAAGCACCTCGTCGAGAGCCTGAACTGGCAGCTGTACTGGTTCGACAAATACGTCATCGGAAACGCGGCAGCGGTGCCGCCCGACCGAACTTCAGTGGGAGACCAAGGTGCAAAATCAACTTCGAGCGGTAACTGATTCGCTGGAGTCGGCGCAGTCGCGTTTGCGCCGACTCGCCGACAAGATCTCGGACAAAGACTGGAAAAAGCGCCCCGGTCCCGACAGGTGGTCTGCCGCTGAATGCGTCGAGCACCTGAACCTCACATCGAAGGCGTATGTCCCATTGCTGCGTGACGCCGTTTCACGCGCGCGAAAGAGCAGCAAGCCTCCGCGAAAGCACTACCGGCGCGATCCGCTCGGTTGGCTCTTCTCCATGATGATCGGGCCAATCCGCGGTCTGGGGAAACTCCACATGCCGCGAGTCAAGACCTCACCCCCGTTCGTACCCAAACCCGGACGATCGAAGAGCGAGATCCTGTCGGATTTCGTGCGCCTCCAGGCGGAGCTCACCGCGCTGATTCGCTCGGGAGACGGACTGCCGCTCGACGGTGTGAAGATCGTCTCGCCATTCGGCGGTCGCATGAAGTACAGCGCCTACTCGGCGCTCATTATCGTCGCTCGACACCAGCACCGGCACATCGATCAGGCGGAGCAAGCGGCCGCCTGACACGGCTCACCATCGCTAATGCCGGCCAGTCCCCTACCCCGTCTGCGGAGGCTCTGCCTCGCGCTCCCCGAAGCCCATGAAGTGGAAGCGTGGGGCGAGCCGACGTTTCGAGTCAAGAACAAGATCTTCGCGATGTACGCCAGCGCCGACACTCAAACTAAAGCGCTAGGCCAGCTGTTCCACTCCCCGCACGGTTACCCGGTGCGAAACGAGCGGCAGTGGCGGAGGCGCCGAATCCCCAATGACGATCGCTTGCTCGAGAGTGGATCGTCCGACTGCGATATCCTCCCTGCTGCGCGCATGGATGGTCGCCAGTGTCTGACCCTTCGTTACGTGGTGTCCGGGCTTCGCCGTGATCACGAAGCCGACCGATGGATCGATTTTCTCTTCCATGTTCCGCCGTCCCCCGCCGAGAGCGATGACTCCGTATCCGATCGCGCGTGGATCCACGGTCTGCACGACCCCGTCGCGCTTCGCGACGAAGGGTTCCCGATGCCGCGCCTGCGGCAGGCGAGTCGGGTCCCGTACAATTCCGGTGTCTCCACCCTGGGCCGAAATTATCTCCTCGAACTTCGCGAGCGCCTTCCCCGAATTGATGGAGTCGCGCATCAGAGTGTGTGCTCCATCCTCCGTTGTAGCCGCTGTACCGAGGACGAGCATCGCCGCTCCGAGGGCCAACGTCACCTCGATGAGATCGGGAGGGCCGGCGCCCTTCAGAACCTCGATCGCCTCCACGACCTCGAGCGCGTTGCCGCACGCGTACCCGAGAGGACGATCCATCGCCGTGAGGTAAGCGACCACCGGACACCCGTGCGTCGAGCCTAGGTCGATCATCGCCTTCGCGAGCTCGATCTGGTCGTCCAGCTTCGGCAGGAACGAACCCGAGCCGCGCTTGATGTCGAGGACGAGTCCCGTCAGCCCCTCCGAGAGCTTTTTGCTCATGATGCTGGCCGCGATTAATGGGATGACTTCGACGGTCGCGGTCGCGTCGCGGAGCGCGTAGAACTTCCGGTCCGCCGGAACGATCTCGTCCGTCTGGCTCAACATCGCGCAACCGATTCTGGCGATCTGGTCCTCGGCTTCCGCTAGCGTCAGTGCCGTTCTGAAGCCCGGAATCGACTCCAGCTTGTCGAGTGTCCCTCCGGTGTGTCCAAGCCCCCGACCCGACATCATCGGCACCGCGACTCCCAGTGACGCGATGAGTGGCGCGAGGATGAGCGACGTCTTGTCCCCGACACCGCCTGTCGAGTGCTTGTCGATTCGCGTGATTGGCAAGCGCGAGAGATCGAGTCGTTTGCCGCTCTCGAGCATTGCCTCCATCATCGCATTCATCTCATCCCGGTCGAGCCCGCGGAAGTACACCGCCATCAGAAACGCCGCCACCTGATAGTCGGGTATCTGGCCCTTCGCGTAGGCGAGCACGAACTCCCGAATCTCCCCCGCCTCCAGCCGCCCGCCGTCCCGTTTGCGTTCGATCAGCCGAGGTACGATCATTTAGGCTCAGCCGGGGTACTTGCTATGGTCAACATCACCTCGTAATGGGAGTTCAAATGCGCGCTCTACAGCTTTTATCTGCAGGAATGCTGCTCGCTGCGTCAGTTGCGGGCGCCCAGACGGCCGCGAATCATATCGCGCTCGGCGACAAAGAATACGTCGCCATGAACGCGTCCGCTGCTCTCAGGCACTACCAGGCGGCGCTCGCCGAGGACCCCAAGAACTACGAGGCCAACTGGAAAGCATCGAGATCCGCCGTCGACATGGGATCGTACGAGAGCAATGGTGAGATGCGTGGCGTCTACTTCAGGAACGCCGAGCTTTACGCCCGGCGCGCCGTCGAGGCCAATCCGGGCGACGCCGAGGGGCACTTCAACCTCGCACGGGCGCTCGGGAAGAACGCCCTGACCCAGGGACCCAAAGCGCGGATCAAGTACGCCAGCGACGTTCGCGCCCACGCGCTCGAATGCCTCAAAATCAACCCAAAGCAGCCCGGCTGCCTCCACGTCATGGGGATGTGGAACGCAGAAGTCATGCGCCTGAACGGATTCACGCGCATGATGGCGAAGAATTTCCTCGGCGGGAAAGTGTTCGGATCAGCCAGCTGGCCCGAGGCGAAGCGCTACATGGAAGAGTCCGTCGCTAACGAGCCCAACCGGATCGTGCACCACCTCGATCTGGCAGGTGTCTACCGTGACACTGGCGACAAGGCGAAGGCGAAGGCCGAGTACGAAGCCGTGCTGAAGCTGCCGAATGCGGACTACAACGACCGGCACTACAAAGCGGAAGCTGACGCGGCGCTCAAAAAGGGCTAGGGTTCTGCCGGGACGAGCGTAGCGTCGTCCTCCATCTCGGCCGCCGCTTGCTCGAGTTCCTCGGCCAGGTCGTCCCAGGCGTCGTCGTTCCCGCGAAGGTTTCTCACCCGGCGCGATATGCTGTGTCGGGTCTCATCTCCGCTCGCCGGCGCCAGCAAAAGGGCGACGGTTGCCCCGAGAATCGCCCCCACCGCAATCCCAGCGGTAAAGAGCCCGATGTTGTTCCAGTCCGGAACCGTCTCGCCTGGAAGACCGTCCGACCTGGGTTGAGGAATCGACCCCGGCAGAGGTGCCTTGGGGATGGAGGTTGCCTGGTTGCCGAGGCTGGATGAGTTAAACATTAAGGCTTAGCTCAGGGGTGGTAAGAAATTTGCCCTGAAACCACTTCCCAGCAATAGACGTGCGAGGATGCTGAATGAGCAGTTCAGGTAAAATGGTTTTGTTGGTGGAAGACAACGAGGATAACCGTATAGTCTATTCCACCATTCTTAAGCACTTCGGTTACGAAGTAACGGAAGCGTTGAACGGCGAAGAAGGGATCGCGAAAGCTCGATCAGAGAAGCCCGATTTGATCCTGATGGACATCTCGATCCCCATCATCGACGGCTGGGAGGCAACGCAGGTGCTGAAGCACGACCCATCCACCCGATCGATCCCGATCATCGCCCTGACCGCGCACGCTCTCGCATCTGACCGCGAGAAGGCGATGGAAGTCGGCTGCGACGGATACCTTGCCAAACCGTGCGAGCCGAGAGCAGTCGTCGCCGAAGTGCAGAGATTCCTCGGCAAGAACAATGGAGCCTAAGCAGAAAAAGCGGATTCTTGTCGTCGACGACCACGAGGACAACATCGAGCTCCTCAGGGCTCGTCTCGAGGCGCGTGGGTACGAGGTAGAGGGAGCGAGCGACGGACAGGCCGCGCTGGACGCGGTGGATCGCATTTGTCCGGACCTGATCCTGCTGGACGTGATGATGCCGAAGATGGACGGCATGGAAGTCGTCCGCCGGCTCAAGGCCAAGAGCGAAGCCGACGAGCTTCCCTTCATTCCCGTCATCATGCAGACGGCCCTCGATTCCACCGAGAACAAGGTCGAGGGACTCGACGCCGGCGCCGACGACTATATCACCAAGCCGATCAACTTCGCCGAGCTCGAGGCCCGGGTTAACTCGCTGCTGCGGATCAAAGCCCTTCAGGTCACTCTGAAGGCGAGGGAGAAGCAGCTTTCCGAGCTGAATGACCAGCTGACGCGGATCTCGCTCACGGATGGACTTACCCAGATCGAGAACAGGCGCTCGCTCAACGAGCGGCTCCACGAGATGTGGCAGCACTCGGTGAGGCTCCACGAGCCCATCTCCCTGGTGATGTGCGACATCGACAAGTTCAAGAGCGTAAACGACAACTATGGGCACCAGGCCGGGGACTCCGTGCTCAAGGAGTTCGCGCAGCTCCTGAAGAGCGAGGCCCGCGAAATCGACCGGGTCGGACGCTACGGTGGAGAGGAGTTTCTTCTCGTTCTGCCCGGCACGGTGCTCGACGCAGCGGTTACTTTCGCCGAGCGGCTGCGGGAGAAGGTTGAGGGCCATACTTTTACATATGAGGGCGGAACGCTCCAGCGGACGATGAGCTGCGGGGTGGCATCTTCGCCCCATCCGAGAGTGAAGGACGAAGACTCACTATTGAGAGCGGCGGACGACGCGCTCTACGTGGCGAAAGAGACCGGGCGCAACCGCGTGGTGCGCTTCGACAGCGCTGACTTCAACGCACACAATCTGAGCAAAGGGAACAACTCGACGGATGGCGAAAAGCCGGTCAAGGAAGCAGGAGCAGGAACAGCCACCCCAGGATCACCGCCCCGATCCACAGCCTCAGGGTTCCAAGCAAGAGCATAGCCGGGCCGCCGAGCTGCGGGTCCTGCTCACCCGCGCGTCGCACGAGTACTACATCCTCGACCGCCCGACCATTCCCGACGCCGAATACGACAGTCTCTTCAGGGAGCTCCAGGAGCTCGAGAGGAATTTTCCGGACTGTCTGACTCCCGATTCGCCGACCCAACGAATCGGTGCCGAGCCCCAGAGCCAGCTCTCCAAGCACAAGCACATCCAGCCGATGCTCTCACTCGGCAACGCCTTCAACGACGAGGAGCTGCGCGCGTGGGAGGAGCGGCTGGTAAGAATGTCGGGCGACGACGTCGCGCGCTCGGGATACACCGCCGAGCTCAAGATCGATGGAATCGCGGTTGCGCTCACCTACGAGAACCAGGTTTTCGTAATGGGCGCGACCCGCGGGAACGGGACGATCGGAGAGGATGTAACCGTCAACCTTCGAACTGTGCGGGACGTTCCGCTGCGACTCCGCGACAGCGCGCCGAAGGGCCGCATCGAGATTCGCGGCGAGGTGTATTTCCCGTTCGACCGGTTCGAGGAGATGAATGAGGCGCGGGCACGCGCCGGCGACCCGGTGTTCGCGAATCCGCGAAATTCCGCGGCGGGAAGTCTCAGGCAGCTCGACCCGGCGATAACGGCGTCGCGCCCCCTGCGGTTCTTCGGGTATTCGGTCGCCGCCCCGGAAGGAGAAGAGGTGCCGTTCGAGACGCAGTCGGAGCTGCTGGACGCGCTCGTCGAATGGGGCGTGCCGGTTGCGCCGCACCGCCACCGCGCGAAAACGCTCGCCGCAGTCGAAAAGTGGGCGCACGACCTGGAGCACAAGATCCGCGGCGAGCTCAACTTCGCGATCGATGGCGGCGTAGTGAAAGTAGATTCGCTGCACCTACAGGAAGAGCTCGGCGTCGTGGGAGGGCGCGAGCCGAGGTGGGCGATCGCGCGCAAGTTCGCGCCGGACATCGCGGAGACGCGATTGCTTGCGATCAAGGTCAACGTCGGTCGAACCGGCGCGCTCAATCCGTACGCGGAGCTCGAGCCGGTCGAGATCGGCGGAACGATCGTCAAGCTGGCGACTCTGCACAACGAAGATCTGATCATCAACAAGGATCTGAGAGAAGGCGACTGGGTGCAGGTGAAGCGAGCTGGCGACGTCATTCCGCAAATCCTCGCGCCCATTCCGGAAAGGCGGACGGGCAGCGAAAAGCCGTGGCGGATGCCGAAGAACTGTCCGGTGTGCGGCACGCCGGCGACGCGCGAAGAAGACGAAGCCGCGATCTACTGTCCGAACATCGCGTGCCCTGGGAGACAGCTCGAGGGACTCGTGCACTTCACCTCGCGCGGAGCAATGGACATTCGGGGGCTCTCGTATGCGCGGATCCACCAGCTGGTGAGCGAAGGGCTCGTGCGGGACCCGGCCGATCTCTACGCGCTCACGCGTGAGCAGCTGCTGGCGCTCGAGGGCTACGCCGACAAGGGGACGGATGCGCTCATCGCTGCGATCGAGGTCTCGAAGTCGCAGCCACTTTCCCAGCTGCTCAGTGCGCTGGGAATAAGACACGTTGGCTCGATCGCGGCGCAGCTGCTGGCGCAGCATTTCGGGACGCTCGATGCAATCGTGGCCGCGTCGGCGGACGACATTCTCAACGTGCGCGGAATCGGAGCGACGATTGCCAACGGTGTCGTGGCGTATTTCTCGGATCCGGCCGGACGCGCACTGGTCGAAAAACTCAGGAGCCGGGGACTGAATTTCACGGAGCCCCGCGCTGTCGTAGCAGGCGGACCGCTCAGCGGCAAGACTGTCGTGATCACGGGCACTCTGCCAACATTGAGCAGAACGAAAGCAACGGCAATGATCGAAGCGGCGGGCGGGCGCGTCACTGGCTCGGTGTCGAAATCGACGACGTTTCTCGTTGCGGGCGAAGAAGCCGGAAGCAAGCTGGAGAAAGCAAAATCGCTTGGAGTTGAAGTGATCGACGAAGCCGGCCTCTTGCGCCGCATCAATTCCTCCGCAACATCTTCATCGTGAGATCGTCCTAGACAGCATGGCAACCTCGGAAGCTCCGGAGCTTATCGGTCTGGCGCAGCGCACGCTGCGCGATCTGCGGCTGCGCGTTGCCGGCGCGAGCGGCGGCGGTCCCGACGCGCTCCGCGAGGCCGGGTATGCCGGCGCGACATCGCTGTTCGATGCGTTCGAGACCTGGCTCAGTGATCAGGGTTCGGACAGAGCGGAAGATCTCCCGATCGATGAGTTCTCGTCGCGGGCGGCGGAGTTCTTCCAGCGCGCGGGATGGGGACGAGTCTCCTTTAAATCGCTGCACGACGCGCTGGCCGTGATCGACATCGAGGATTGCTGGGAATCCCAGCTGCACGGGCAAGGTGAAACAGGATGTCATCTCACGACCGGCACGCTCTCCGGATTCCTCGGCTGCCTCGCCGACTATCCCGTCGGAGTGATGGAGATCGACTGCGGCACGAGCGCCCACACGCGCTGCCGATTCCTTGCGGGCAATGCCGATATGCTGGAGCACGCGTACGAGAGACTCTCGCGCGGCGAGGAATGGGAGACCATCGGGGCTGGGGAGTTCTAGCCCAGTCTTGAATTCCCGCTGAAGCTAGTTAGCAGCTCTCAGCGCGTCGGCGTAGAGGGGGTTGGGTCTGAGCTCCCCGTCGACCAGGATCTCGCGGTCCCAGGGCAGGATGATCGTGCTCTCGGTGGCGATCGCGTGGAAATCGGGAGCGTAATTGCCCGTCCGGATCGACACCGCGGTCTTGATCTCGGACGCGCCGGCTTCGTTCACCGCCGAGATCGCCAGGCGCAAAGTGTCACCCGAATCGCAGGTCTCGTCGACGATCAGCACGCGTTTGCCTCGAACTTCCTTCGGAGCGCTCCCGAAGATTTCCGGGTTCTCGCGCGCTTGGGACGCATGGAATTTCCGACTCACGACGAGCGAATGAAATTCTCGGCCCAGAATGGCCGCTATCACGGCCCCCGGAATCACCCCGGCGGTCGCGATCCCGATTACGAGCTCCGGGTCGTACGCCCTCGCCACCTTGAGCGCGAGTCCGCGCGACAGCTCGCCGAAGAACGGCCATTCGATTTCGAGCACGCCTTTCGTGGCGTCGACAGTGCGTTTGCGGGGTGACATTTCGCTCTCAAAGTGTTTGCTGAAAAGCAGTTAGAGTTAAGCTAGCCCTCTCACATCTTAGTCGGTAGATTCGACCAAATGTCATTCTGGGACCGCTTGACAGGCGGAAAGCCGAAACCGGCGAGCACGAGCCTCGACTATTTGAACGAGGCGCTCGCGCTGGAACGTCAGGGCGACTTCGACGCCGCGCTGACGTCGTATCGGCTCGCCCTCAGGCAGACGCCGAACAATCATAAGGTCCTCCAGAACATGGCGATCGCCTACTCGAAGCTGGGTCAGATGGAGGAAGCAATTCGCTGCTATCGCCGCGCACTCGCGATCGAGCCCAAGCTGTCCGGCGCCCATTACGGCCTCGCATTTCTCCTCCTCAGGCGCGGCGACGTGAGCGACGCAGCTTTTCATCTCGAAGCGTTTCTCATGGACCCGCCCCGAAGTCCAGAAGCGGAGCGGTGGGTGAAGCACGCGCAGAAGACGCTGGATGACATGAAAAGCGCGGGCCCTCCGCCTCCCGCCCATCCCGGCCAAAGGCTCAAGACGAATGAGTATCCTGGGATCGCAGAGTAGATGGGGGCGGTACTCTCGGTCGTAAGCCAGAAGGGAGGAGTTGGCAAAACCACCACCGCAGTCAATCTCGCCGCCGCGTTTGCGAGGCGCGGGATGAAGACGCTGCTCATCGACGTCGATCCGCAAGGCTCGGTGCGATACGGTGCCGGTCTCGCCCGCGGACACGAAACAGCGGGATTCGCCGACTACCTGAACGGCGAGAAGACGCTGCGCGAGATCATCCTGCCGACTGCCCTTCCCTGGCTCAGGGTGATTCTCGCCGGCTCGGTCGCTGACGAAGCCGATCACGCCGTCTATTCGCAGCTGGTCCGCGAGACCAACGTGCTTCATGATCTGCTGACGATGGCGGAGCAGCGCTGCCAGGTGGTCGTCGTGGACACTCCGCCTGGACTCGGCCCGATCACACGCAAGGTCCTGGGCCAGACCGAGCACGTGATCGTACCGCTGCAATGTGAGCCACTCGCGCTGCAGACTACGCCGCAGATTCTGCGCTTGATCCAGGACATCGTCGCGACCAACGAGCGGCTGACGCTCGACGGAATCCTCCTCACTATGTACGAGGCGAACAATCCGGCCAGCGACCGGGTAGTTGACTACGTGAGGAAACATCTTCCTGCCAACATCGTGTTCGATGTCGTCATCCCCCGCACCGCCGCTACGGCGGACGCATTCGCGGCCGGACAGCCCGTCGTGGTGCGAAGTCCCGCCGATGCGGCATCGCAGGCGTACGTGAATCTCGCGACGATGCTGGCGGACCGGCTGGTATGAAGCTTCGCACAGTATCCATGGGGTTCGCGCTGTGCTGGCTCGCAGCGCTCGCCTGCAAAGATGTGAGCGGTAGCTCCACCTCGGTGCTCTCGATCCAGTTCGACAGTCTGGCCGCGCCATCGGTGGTCGTGGGCGACACTCTTCGCGATACGACCGGCGCTGTCATCGTCCCCGTAGTTCGCGCCTTCAATTTCAACGGTGACGAAATCACTCCCGTCACCGTGCGCTTCCAGTCGCCCGACTCGGGACTCGTCGTCGACAGCATCACGGGAATCATCACGGGCGACAGCTTGAGGTCCACGCCCGCTCGAATCGTGGCGACCGTCGGTAGCCTGCAGGCAATCCAAAGAGTAGATCTTACGCTCCGGCCGGATCTCCTTGCGGGTTTGCACGACCGGGATTCCCTCTCCTACTCGCTGCTCGACACCACTCTCAACGTGTCGCCGCAGCTGACCGTCAAGCTCTCACACGGCGTCGCTCCGACCGACAGCGTGGTGAAATCATACATAGTCAGTTTTGCAATAGTATCGCAGAGCAATCCGCAGCTCGGGGGGCTGATAAACGACGCGGGTAAGCCGTCTGTTGTCGACACGACCGACACGAATGGCGTAGCGGGACGGACGATTAGGCTGCATCCTCTCTTCCTCACCGACGCCGTCGATTCGATAATCGTGAATGCCACGGCCAGGTACCGAGGAGCTGAAGTAGGTGGAAGTCCGGTGCGACTCGTTCTCAAGGTGAAACCGCGCAGCTAGACCACGCATTTAGCAGGGGGAAGCTCTGATGGAAGTACGAGGTGGACCACGCCCCGCTCCGGGGACGCTGACCAAGCTGTTTTTCGATTCCGTTTCGAAGTTCAACCGGCCCGACGCGTCGAAGTTCAACCGGCCCGACGCGTTGCAGGTCAAAGTCGCGGGCGCCTACAAGCCGATCTCCCACAGAGAGGTCGCGGACCGGGTGCGTCACGCCGCGCGGGGATTGTCATCACTGGGCGTGAGGCGGGGCGATCGCGTTGCGATCCTATCGGAAAACCGTCCGGAATGGGCAATAGCCGATTACGCTTGCCTCACCGCTGGCCTCACCGACGTGCCGATTTATCCGACGCTACCGGCCGACCAGATCGCATACATCCTGAAGGACTCCGGGGCCGTCGCGATCTTCATTTCGAACAAGGCCCAGGCGGACAAGATCCGCGAGATCCGCACCCAGCTTCCGGGGCTCAAAACTGTCATCGGCTTCGACGAGATTCCCGGTTTGACCAACATGTCGATCG
>CAJDUK010000037.1_pt1 | contig 15127 bp, 26 predicted proteins | sample 7390591 | NCBI WGS metagenome assembly CAJDUK01 (sample SAMEA7055672, study PRJEB34461) | soil metagenome | biome: terrestrial ecosystem; feature: Peninsula; material: soil | place: Antarctica | collected 2016
CAACGCAGTAAGCTCGCCACCAATTCTGGGAATCGGATATGGGAAGGAGTGTAAAAAAAGGGCCGTACGTCCAAGACGCGTTGATGACGAAAGTCTCGGGCATGAACGGCAAGAACGAGAAGCGAGTGATCAAGACCTGGGCGCGGGCGAGCACGATCGTCCCCGACTTCGTCGGTCACACCTTTGCGGTTCACAACGGCAACAAGTTCATCCCGGTTTACGTGACGGAGAACATGGTCGGGCACAAGCTCGGTGAGTTTTCGCCGACTCGTCTCTTCCGCGGCCACACGGGTGCTGCCAAGCCGACCGACAAGAAGGCTGGCGGAGTCCCAACAACGACACCGCCCAAGGGCACAGGACCGGTCAAGTGAGCGAGAGATCCAGAATTCGCGCGGCGCGTCACGCCGCTGAAAAGAAGGGAGTGTCGAGCGCCATCCAGCGCACGACGCGCCAGTCGCCGTACAAGATGCGCCTCGTCATCGATCAGATCCGCGGCAAGGATGTGAACGAAGCGCTGGGGCTGCTCAAGTTTTCCAAGAAGCACGCGGCGAAGCAGATCGAGAAGGTTCTGAACTCGGCTGTGGCGAACGCCGAATTCAAGTCGAGAGAAGCGAATGAGTCGGTCGATGTGGACACGCTCTACATCAAGCACGCGATAGTGAACGAAGGTCCCGCGCTCCGCCGCTTCATGCCGGCGGCACAGGGCCGCGCCACTCCGATCAGAAAGAGAACCAGTCACGTCGAGATCATCCTCGACGCCCGCGAAGAAAAGAAGAAGGGGAATCGCTAATGGGTCAGAAAACACATCCGATCGGCTTCCGCCTCGGCATCTCCAAGACCTGGAGATCGCAGTGGTACGCGAACCGCGACTTTCCGGCGCTGCTCCGTGAAGACGAACTCCTTCGCAAGTATCTGAAGGCGCGGCTAGGCCACGCGGCGATTGCCGACATTCGCATCGAGCGCAAGCCGGGCAAGGTCGTCGTCACGATCCACACCGGCCGTCCGGGCGTCGTCATCGGTAAGAAGGGCGCCGAAGTCGATCAGCTCCGTGACGAGCTCACGCGCTTGTCAGGCAAGGAAGTCGGGATCAACGTCGAAGAGATCAAACGTCCCGAGCTCGATGCACAACTTGTCGCCGACAACATCGCGAACCAGCTGGCGCAGCGCATCTCGTTCCGTCGCGCCATGAAGCGCGCGGTGCAGAGCGCGATGCGAATGGGAGCGGGCGGAATCAAGATCAAGTGCGGTGGCCGCCTGGGCGGTGCCGAGATCGCGCGCGTCGAGGGATATCACGAAGGCCGTGTACCTCTTCACACGCTGCGCGCCGACATCGACTACGCGACGTCGACCGCGAAGACCACCTTCGGCACCATCGGTGTGAAGGTCTGGATCTTCAAGGGCGAGATCGTGGAAGATCGCCGCGGCAAGACCTACTCGACTGGCGTCTGAGGATAACTGAAAAATGCTCAGTCCCAAGCGCGTAAAGTTCAGAAAGAGATTCAAGGGCCGGACGAAGGGGCTCGCCACTCGTGGCAGCGAAGTCTCGTTCGGGCACTATGGTCTGAAGGCGTTGGAGCCCGGCTGGGTTTCCAACCGCCAGATCGAAGCGGCTCGTGTCGCGCTGACGCGGCACATCAAGCGCGGCGGAAAGGTCTGGATCAGGATCTTCCCCGACAAGCCGATCACGAAGAAGCCGGCCGAGACCCGCATGGGTAAGGGAAAGGGCTCACCTGAAGGATGGGTGGCGGTCGTGAAGCCGGGCAGAGTGATGTTCGAGCTCGAGGGAGTGACGCTGGACATCGCCAAGAAGGCAATGGCGCTGGCGGCGGCAAAGATCGGAGTGAAGTCGAAGTTCGTTTCACGTGAGGAGGCGCACACGGATGCTAGCTAAGGACATTCGGGAGATGAGCGAGGCGGACATAAACTCCCGCCTCGCCGAGCTGGAGAGAGAGCGGTTCAACCTGCGTCTCGCATCCGGCACGCGCACCCTCGACGATCCGCTTCGCCTGCGGGTGATTCGGAGAGACATCGCGCGGCTCAATACCGTGCTGCGCGAAAAGATTATCGGTATCGCCGAGGCCGAGGAGCCGACGCGTGTGAAAGCCAGACGTGTGACGGGGAGACGCGGGCTCAAGAGCGCGACCGCGACCAACCGTTCGAAGAGGAGCAAGAGGGCTTAAATGGCAGAATTGGCGAAGAGTGCGAGTGAGACGGCCGAGCGGAACGCGCGCAAGACGCGCGTGGGCCTGGTCGTGAGCGACAAGATGATGAAGACCGTAGTGGTCTCGATCGAGCGCAGGGTTCAGCATCCGGTGTACGGCAAGATGATTCGCCGCACCAAGAAGCTGAAAGCGCACGACGAGGAGAACGCGGCCAAGACGGGAGATACCGTCCGCATCATGGAGACCCGACCCTTGTCGAAGGACAAGCGGTGGCGCGTGGTCGAAATCATAGAACGTGCACGTTAACGGAGACGGCCAGTGATCCAGCAGGAATCGGTGGTCAAGGTAGCGGACAACTCGGGCGCGAAAACGGCGCTCGTGATCCGCGTGCTCGGCGGAACCCGCCGGCGCTACGCCACGCTCGGCGATGTAGTCATCGTCGCCGTGAAGAACGCGCTCCCGAACGGCACGGTCAAGAAGTCGGACGTGGCGCGCGCGGTGGTGGTGCGCACGGCCAAGGAGACGCGCCGGAAGGACGGCTCCTACATCCGCTTCGACGAGAACGCAGTCGTAATCATCAACGAACAGGGTGAGCCGCGGGCGACCCGCATCTTCGGACCCGTGGCGCGCGAGCTCCGCGAGAAGAAGTACATGAAGATCGTGTCCCTGGCTCCAGAGGTTTTGTAAAGTGAGAGTACTGACATACCGGAAGACGGCCAAGACCCGTCTCCACGCCCGCCACGCCGAGAACTCGAAGCGGATGAAGCTGCACGTGTCGAGGGGCGACACGGTGCGGGTGATGCGCGGCGACGACAAAGGCAAGGAAGGAAAAGTGCTGCGCGTGTTCCTCAAGACCGGCCGCGTGCTGGTCGAGGGCGTCAACATCGTGAAGATGCATCGCAAGGCGCGTACGGCCGAGGAGCAGTCGGGCATTCGGGAGGCGCCGGCTTCGGTGCACTCTTCGAATGTGATGCTGCTCGATCCCAAGTCAGGCGAGCCGACCAGAACCAAGGCTCGCTTCGACACCGATACGTCGCACACCGAGCGTCGGAGAACCAAGGAGCGCGTCAGCGTCAAGCAAGGGGAACCGATTCCCCGCGTGCGCTGAGCGAGGAATAGACAATGGCAACGAAAGAGAAGAAGCAGCCGAAAAAGCGTGAGGTGAAGGAGCAGGTCCAGGTCGAGCACACCGGCAAGGACCTTCCCGTACCTCCGCCGCGTCTCAGGATCTACTACGAGAAGACGGTGCGTGAGAGGCTGAAGTCGCAGTTCGGCTTCACCAACGTCCACCAGATTCCGACGCTCGAGAAGATCGTGATCAACTGTGGCGTGGGCGAAGCGATCAAGAACGCGAAAATCCTCGACACCGTCGTCAACGAGCTCGCGATCATCACCGGCCAGCGTCCAGTGCGGAAGAAGGCGAAGAAGTCCATCGCCAACTTCGGCCTGAGAGAGGGTCAGGAGATCGGGTGCGCCGTCACGCTTCGTGGCGCGCGAATGTGGGAGTTTCTAGACCGGTTCGTGACCGTGGCGATCCCGCGCGTTCGTGACTTCCGCGGCATCAACACGAAGTCGTTCGACGGCCGCGGAAACTACACGATGGGCGTCAAGGAGCAGATGATCTTCCCGGAGATCAATTACGACATGGTGGAGCAGATCCACGGCATGGACATCACCATCGTCACCACGACGAGCAAGGACAATCAGGCGTTCGCGCTGCTGCGCGAGCTCGGAATGCCCTTCCGTGGCGACGACAAGCCGATCATCACGCAGCAGCAGTAGTCAACCAAACAGGAAGAGAGATACGAGATGGCGCGTAAGGCCATGGTAGAGAAGAGCAAGCGGAAGCCGAAGTTCGCGGTGCGGCAGCACAATCGCTGCGGACGGTGCGGAAGATCGCGCGCTTTCCTGAGAAAATTCGGCCTCTGCAGAATCTGTTTCAGAGAGCAGGCGCTATCGGGTTACATCCCGGGCGTCCGCAAGGCGAGCTGGTAACCATTCACTTCTACGCGTCCCCAACGGGATACGGTAGGACAAGGAAAACGAATCAATGAGTATGACCGATCCGATAGCCGATATGCTCACGCGTATTCGGAACGCCTGTGGGGCGAAGCACCGCCGCGTGGACATGCCGGTCTCGAAGCTGAAGGTCGAGATCGCGAAGATTCTGAAGGAGAACAACTTCATTCAGGATTACAAGACGCTCGACACAGAGAACGGCAGGCAGCTGCTCCGCGTCGTGCTCAAGTACGCGCAGGGCGGGCAGCCGGTAATTCGCGAGATGCGCCGGATTTCGACGCCGGGCCTCAGGAAGTACGTCGCGGTCGCGGAAATTCCGCGCGTTCGCAACGGGCTCGGCATGGCGATTCTCAGCACGTCGCAGGGCGTGATGTCGGATCGGCAGGCGCGGCAGGCCCGTACCGGCGGCGAGCTCCTCGCCCTGGTGTGGTAACGGAGACATAGATGTCACGAATTGGAAAGCATCCGGTGCCCGTACCCAAGGGCGTTACGGCGAAAGTTGAAGGAAACAAGGTTCACGTGAAAGGCCCCAAGGGCGAGCTCGAGCGCACTCTTCATCCGGAAATGAAGGTCACGTTCAAGGACGATCAGATCACAGTCGAGCGGCCCTCGGACGAAGCGAACCACAAGGCGCTGCACGGCCTCTCCCGCACGCTGGTCGCCAACATGGTGGAAGGCGTGACGAAGGGCTTCAAGAAGGAGCTCGAGCTGGTCGGCGTCGGCTACAAGGCGGAACCGCGGCCTTACGGGCTGCAGCTCGCGCTCGGGTTTTCACATCCGGTCAAGTACGAAGCGCCAAAGGGCATCAAGCTCTCGGCGCCTCAGCCGACTTCGATAATCATCGAAGGCGCGAACAAGGAAGTCGTCGGTCAGGTGGCTGCCGAGCTGCGCAGCCTCAGACCGCCCGAGCCTTATAAGGGCAAGGGAATCAAGTATCTCGGAGAACAGATCCGCCGCAAAGCTGGTAAGGCGGGAGGTAAGTAATGCCGAAGATGGCCAGACCAAAATCGCGCGATCAGCTGCGTACTCGCCGCCACTACCGACTTCGCAAGAAGGTCATCGGCAGCGCGGAGAGGCCTCGCCTGGTCGTATATCGCTCGCTCAAGCACATCTACGCACAGCTGGTGGATGACACAGCGCAGCGGACCCTGATGACGGTGACGGACTCGGGTCTCGAGGGAAAACCGACCGCGAGATCGGTCGAGGTTGGAAAGCGCATTGCCGCCAAGGCGAAGGACGCAGGCGTCAAGCGGGTTGTCTTCGATAGAGCAGGATACAAATATCACGGCCGCGTGAAAGGTGTGGCCGACGGAGCCCGCGAAGGCGGGTTGGAGTTTTAATAAATGGCAGATAACGAGAATCCCGAAGGAGCTTCGCCGGCATCACAGTCCGATGCGCCGGCACAGGAACGACCGCGGACTGGCGGTAGCGCGCGCAGTGGTGGCGGAGCTGGCGGACGTGGCGGACGCGGCGGTGGTGGCCGAGGCGGGCCAGGTGCCGGCCGCGGGCGTGGCGCTCCGGGCGGACAGGGCGGTGGCGGCCCACGTGGCGAGGGTCAGGGCGGCTCGCGCGGTGGTGGACGCGGCGAGCGCAAAGGTCGTGACCGCGATGGCGGTCGGGGCGACGGTGGAAGCGAGCTCGTCGAGAACGTGATCGCGATCAACCGTGTCGCCAAGGTCGTGAAGGGTGGACGTCGGTTCTCCTTCAATGCGCTCGTCGCGGTGGGAGACGGACAGGGCCGCGTGGGTTTTGCGACCGGCAAGGCGAACGAAGTCTCGGAAGCCGTACGCAAGGCCGTCGATGGCGCACGCCGCAACATGGTGAGCATCCCGATGACCGGTGGAACGATTCCGCACGAAGTCGTCGGCTCGCACGGCGCCGGCAAGGTTCTGATGAAGCCAGCTGCTCCTGGAGCTGGTGTGATTGCCGGTGGAGCGGTGCGCGCGATCATGGAGTGCGCCGGTATCGCCGACATCCTTACGAAGAGTCTCGGCTCGACCAACCCGCACAACATGGTGCTGGCGGCGTTGGACGGCCTGCAGCAATTGACGACGGTAGAGCAGATCGCTCGCGAGCGCGGCATGGAAGTGTCGAGCATTGGTTATCGTTCGCGCGCGAAGTCAAAGGAGGTCGCACATGCCTAGGACACACGTGTGGTGGAACACTCGCGGCCCGAAGAAGACCGCGAAGGAGACCATCACTGAAGGAAAGGTTCGCATCAAGCAGGTGAGAAGCGGAATCGGCCACTCGTGGCGGATGCGTCGCACCCTCGAGGCACTCGGCCTCAGGCATCACCAGGCTGAAGTGATCAGGCAGGATTCACCCGCGCTACGCGGACAGATCAAGCACGTGCGTCATCTCGTCGAAGTGACGCCGGCAGAGGAATAGCGAGTGGCAACCAAGACAAAGAGCGAGGCGCGCGCCCCAAAAGGAGAGCGCACCGTCAAGATAGGTCTTCACAACCTGGCTCCGGCTCCCGGATCACACCGGAATCGCAAGAGACTCGGGCGTGGTCCGGGCTCGGGAACCGGCAAGACGTCCGGCAAGGGACACAAGGGTATCAAGGCGCGCTCGGGCCACCACGGCCCAGGTGGCGGCAAGCCGCAGTTCGAAGGCGGTCAGATGCCGCTCACGCGCCGCATACCAAAGCGTGGTTTCACGAATATCTTTCGTACGGAGAATCAGGTCGTCGCTTTCGACGATCTCGCCAAGCTGCCAAAGGGAGCAGAGGTGACGGAAGAGACTCTGGCCGAAGCCGGATTGATTCGCAAAGGGAAAGGTCCGGCCAAGCTTCTGGCGAACGGTGATGCCGCAAAGGGCCTTACCGTGCGCGGCGTGAAGATGAGCGCCGGAGCTCGGCAGAAAATTGAAGCGGCCGGAGGCCGAGTAGAGAACTAATGGCGCAATCAGCCCCCGCGGCGGCAGTCAGCAACATCTACAACACGCCGGAATTGCGGGACAAGATCATGTTCACTCTGATCTGTCTCGTGATTTACAGGGTCGGCGCGCACATCACGGCTCCGGGCGTCGACCTGGTCGCGCTCACCGACTTCTTCGCCAACAAGGGGAAGGGCGGGCTGCTGGGCCTCTACGATCTCTTCGTTGGAGGCGGACTGTCGCACGCGACGGTCTTTGCCCTCGGGATCATGCCGTACATCTCGGCCAGCATCTTCATGCAGATCGCCGGCGTGGTGATACCGACCGTCGAGAAGATGCAGAAGGACGAGGAGGGCAGAAAGCGCGTGACGCAGTGGACGCGCTACATCACCGTCATTCTCGCCGCCGTACAGGGCTGGGGTTTCGCGCTTTTCACAGCATCGCTCGAGAACGCTGTCGCGAATCCAGGGTTCGGGTTCAAGCTGCAGATGGTGCTCGTGCTGACGACCGGCGCGATGTTCGTCATGTGGCTCGGCGAGCAGATCACAGAGAGAGGTCTTGGAAACGGTGCGTCCCTGATCATCTTCTTCTCGATCGTCGAGCGCTTCTGGCCGGGTATCTTCGGCACGTTCGGCTTCGTGAAGACGCAAGCTGTCGGACCGTTCTCGCTTGTGGTGCTGGGGATCGTGATGGTCGCGGTCGTAGCCGGAACGATCGCGGTGACGATGGCCGCGCGCAGAGTGATGATCCAGATCCCGCAGCGCACCATGGCACGAGGCCGGCAGAGGGAAGCGGCGAAGAACTTCATCCCGCTGCGCGTCAACGCCGCCGGCGTCATGCCCATCATTTTCGCGTCATCAGTGATCGTCGTTCCGGGCGCAATCGCGCAGTTCAGCGGCAACGAGACGGCGCGCATTATCTCCGAGTACTTCCAGCCCGGCACCTGGCTCTATTACCTGCTGTCGGCAATCCTGATCATCTTCTTCACCTACTTCTACACGTCGATCATCTTCAATCCGGTCGACATCTCGGAGAACCTGAAGAAGCAAGGCGGGTTCATTCCCGGCGTCAAGCCGGGCGCCAAGACGGCCGAGTACATCGATCACGTCGTGTCGCGCATCACGTTCCCGGGCGCGATCTTCCTGACTTTCATCGCGCTGTTGCCGGTGTTCATCGCCGACATGATCAACGTCCCGTTCCGCTTCGGCGGAACGTCACTGCTGATCGTCGTCGGTGTGGCGCTCGATACGATGACGCAAGTCAACCAGCACCTCCTGCTCCGGAAGTACGACGGCTTCATGAAGAAGGGCCGCGTTCGATTCCGCGGCCGACAGGCGGGCGGCGCTTACTAGTTTCGATCGGAGGAGCCAAAAGCTCCTCCGACTCTTTTTGGACGGTGCAGATCATGATCATCGTGCTGCTCGGCCCGCCCGGAGCGGGAAAGGGAACGCAGGCCGACAAGCTGGCCGCGCGGCTTGGCATCCCGAAGATCGCCACCGGTGACGTGCTGCGAGCCGCCTTGCGCGACGGGACGAAGCGCGGCCTCGAGGCGAAGTCCTACATGGATCGCGGCGACCTCGTGCCCGACTCGGTCATTCTTGGTATCCTTCAGGACGTGATGACGTCCCCCGCCACGAAGAAGGGGGCGATTCTCGACGGCGCCGTGCGCACGGTGCCTCAGGCCGAGGGATTGAGCACGATGCTGGGAGAGATCGGCAAGAAGGTGGACAACGTGCTGGTGTTCGACGTCGACGGCGACGAGCTGGTGAGGAGGCTGAGCAGCCGCACCGTCTGCGAAGGCTGCCAAACGCCCTACATGGGCCGCGATCCGGGGTCCGCCTGCGCAAAGTGCGGCGGAAAGCTCGTGCGACGGAAGGACGACGAACCCCATGCCGTGCACAATCGCCTCCGGGTGTACCGTTCCCAGACGGAACCGGTGATTGGCTGGTACAAGGACAACAAGATGAAGGTCCACAACGTCGATGCCGCCGGCTCGGTGGACGAGGTTACCAAGCGCGCCCTCAAGGCGCTCGGGAAATGATTCAGATCAAGTCGCCGCGCGAGGTCGAGATTATGGCGCGTGGAGGCGAAATCCTTGCGGCGACGGTGCGTCTGCTGGAGAAGAGCGTGCACCCCGGCATGTCGACGCTGGAGCTGGACAAGATCGCGGATGACTTCATACGCAGCCATCCGGGAGCGACACCGGCGTTCAAGGGCCTTTACGACTTTCCCGCCAGCATTTGCACGTCGATCAACCAGGAAATCGTGCACGGGATTCCGTCTCGGAAGCGGATGATCGATGAAGGCGACATCGTCTCGATCGACATCGGCGTCAAGCTGGAAGGGTACTACACAGATTCGGCCACGACGGTCGCCGTTGGAAAGGTCGACGCTCAGTCGAAGAAGCTGCTCGACGTTACCAGGAAGGCGCTGGCGGCGGGCATCGAAGCGGCGACCACGGACAACCATCTCGGCGACATCGGAGCCGCGGTACAGGAAGTCGTCGAGTCAGCGGGGTTCAGTGTCGTGCGCGATCTCGTCGGTCACGGAATCGGTGTCGGCTTTCACGAGGATCCACAGGTGCCCAACTACGGAAAGCCGAAGCGTGGAGTCAGGCTGCAGCCGGGATTGACCATCGCGATCGAGCCGATGGTGAACGTCGGAAAGCCGGGAACCCGGACGATGCCTGACCGGTGGACAGTGGTTACCGTCGATGGGACTCGCTCCGCGCACTTCGAGCACACGATCGCGGTCACAGAGAACGGACCGCGCGTCCTGACCGCGCTGGTGGGCGAGGCGGTAGGCGCAGGGGCGCGCTAGAAGCAAAGTCCGAGGTTGGGCATCCCCCGTAATCACGGTTATTGGCCCGCTAGTGAGCGCTCCACGCGTTCGGCTACTTTTTCAGCCAACTCAGCTACTTTTTTCACCAGATCTCTCGATTCGCTGGCCAGGCGCTCGCCCTTTGAACGATCCTCGAGCGCCGAGACGTTGACACGAACGTTGTAGTCCGCGCCTTTGCAGGCCGCTTCGGCTAGAAGGGCGGCCACGCCCGCATCGGTCACTGCATTGGTATTCCCTTTCTCGGCGACCAGCGCAGCGATTTTTGCGACCTCTACCGCCGCGCGAGCCGTCTCCAGAGGAACTTCCGCCGCTTTGAGAAGCGCGCTCGTAACCGCCTCGCTGCGTCGCGCCGCAGCATCTGCCGGTTCTTTCGGCAGCTTGTGAGCCTCCGATACCAGCGAATACGCCTCGGCATCGCGCTTCACTAGCGACGCGAGGTTGTTGCCGAGCGACACCGCGTTGAGCGCGGCTTCCTTCATCTCTGCGTCGACGGCGGCGTATTTCTTCTTTCCGATCGTGAGCCCAGTGACCATTTGGGCGAGGGCCGCGGCGAGCGCACCAGCGTGCGCAGCGACGCTGCCGCCTCCGGGAACCGGGTTGGATGAAGCCACAGAGGCGACGAAACCGCTGAGACTTTCGCCACCGCTCATTACCTCGCGCACGTTCTTTTCCAGAACCTGTGCGGGAGTGAACTGCTTGAGCTGGAGGTGGCTGGCGGCGGTGTCGAACAACACTTTCTCCGGAACAAGCCCGACGATCTCGCTCCACGTCACTTGGGCCCCTTCCCCCTCGGCGCGCAGCTTCACGAAATCGAACGCTATGTGCAGGGGAGTCTTCTCGGTATCGACCAGGTTCATCGAGACTTGCGCCTGGCCATCCACCTCGAGTCCCAGCCCTTTCACGTAGCGGAAGCCACCGGACGAGCCGCGAACCGCCTTCGCAATCTTCTTCGCGATCTCAATGTTGGACGCAGGCCCGAGGTAGACGTTGTAGGCGACGAGGAAAGGCCGGGCACCGATCGCAATCGCTCCGCAGGTCGGATGAATCTTCGCCGGACCAAAATCGGGATCGCGTGCTGGATTCTTTCCGATCTCTTCGCGCCTCTTCGCGCAGTCCCTCGAATTCTCCTCTTCGCACGTCGGCTAGGTTCTCGCGCGCGGGCGTCGTCGCGGCCCGCTCGTACAGATAAACGGGAATCTTGAGCTCGGAGCCGACGCGCTCGCCCAGCGCTCGCGCCAGCGCGATGCAATCCTCCATCGTTGAGCCTTCGAGAGGAATGAAGGGGACGACGTCCGTGGCGCCGATGCGCGGGTGCTCTCCAGTGTGCTTGCAAAGATCGATTCGCTCGGCCGCCGCGCGAATTCCGGCGAACGCCGCATCGACGGCCGTCTCTACGGGGGCGACGAAGGTTATGACCGTCCGGTTGTGCGACGGATCCGACGAAACGTCCAGAACGGAGACGCCTTCGACGGCTGCGATGGCATCGCGGATCGCCGCCACGACTTCAGGACGACGGCCCTCCGAAAAATTGGGAACGCATTCGACCAGCTTCATTCAGTCCTTCCCTTTGCCCATGTTGGCGCGTCTCACTGTCTGCAGCAGCCACGCGTGCATTGCCGGATTCCCGGCGACGAATGTCTCCGCGTGAAGCTCCGGCGCGTTGCCGTCAAGATCCGTGATGATGCCACCGGCCTCCTGCACCATCAGAATTCCGGCTGCTACATCCCACGGGGCGAGCACCAGCTCCCAAAACGCATCGAACCGGCCGCACGCGACATTGGACAGATCGAGCGCGGCCGAGCCGGCACGACGAATCCCGGCCGTCCCGCGCATCACCAAACTGAACTGCTCCAGGTAGAGTGGCAACTTCTCGAGCGTCTTGAACGGGAATCCAGTGCCGATCAGGGCTCTCGCGGGCTCGCGCAAAGTGGAGACCTTGATTCGCTTTCCGTTCAGGAACGCGCCGGAGCCACGCCGGGCAGTGAATTCTTCGTCGCGCGCCACGTTGAGCACCACTCCAGCGCACAGGACGCCGTCCCGCGCAATCGCGATCGAAACGGCGTACTCGGGATAGCCGTGAAGAAAGTTGGTGGTGCCATCGAGCGGATCGGCGACGACGACGATCCCTTTTCCGGAAAGCGCGTTTGGTGTCAGCTCTTCACCAAGCATTGACGCGTTCGGCAATCGCCGATTAACCGTCGTGGTGATCTCGCGCTCGGATGCCTTATCGACTTCGCTGACGAAGTCGGATCGCCCTTTCGTCTCCCAAACGAGATTCTCGCGGCCGACGGTCGCGTCGCGAATCACTCGAGCGGAGGCGCGAGCTGCTTCCAGCGCGATGCCAAGCAGCTCCTCATCGCCCTGATCAGTTCGTGAAATTGCTTGCAACTCTTCTCTCTCGCTCTTTAATTTCGCGCAATGTCCCGCATCTTCAGCGGCATTCAGCCCTCGGGCTCTCTGCACATCGGAAACTACCTCGGAGCCGTCAAGAACTGGGTTGATCTGCAGCACAAGTACGAGTCGTTCTTTTGCATCGTCGACTACCACGCGATCACGGTTCCGTACGAGCCTGCCGATCTACGCGCCCGCACGGCCGACATGGCGCTCTCGCTGCTCGCCGCGGGCCTCGACCCGTCGAAGTGCACTCTGTTCGTGCAGTCGAAGGTGCCGGAACATACCGAGCTGGCGTGGATATTCAACACTCTGACGCCCCTGGGAGAGCTCGAGCGACAGACTCAGTTCAAGGAGAAGGCGAGTCGCGAAGAGAGTGTGCCCGCTGGGTTGCTCAACTATCCGGTCCTGCAGGCGGCCGACATCCTTTTGTATCGCGCCGAGCTGGTGCCCGTGGGCGAGGATCAGGTACAGCACCTCGAGCTCTCGAGAGAGATAGCGCGGAAGTGGAACGCGCGCTTCGATCCGCAACCGGCGGTGAAGCGCGTCAAGGCAGCGCTCGCGGACGAGCCAACGCCCGGATTCTTCCCCGAGCCCAAGCCGCTTCTGACTCCCACTCGTCGCGTCATGGGACTCGATGGGCAGGCGAAGATGTCGAAGTCCGTCGGCAACACCGTTGAACTGCTCGAGGATCCGGCCTCGATCTGGGAGAAGCTGAGGCCGGCCGTGACGGACCCGGCGAGGGTGCGACGTACCGACCCCGGCACGCCCGAGGTGTGCAACATCTATCACCTCCACAAGGCGTTCAGCCCGCCCGCGACCGTCGATCACGTGGCGGTGCAGTGCAGGACCGCCGGGTGGGGCTGCCTCGATTGCAAGAAAGTCCTGCACGAATCGATGGAGAAGGAGCTGGCTCCAATCAGGGCGCGCGCGAAGGAAATCGCCGCCAACCCAAAGCAAATGGCCGATACGCTGGCGATGGGAGCCGATCACGCTCGCACGATCGCGCGGCAGACGATGGCCGAGGTCAAGACGAAAATGGGGCTCGCCTAGGCCGCATGAATGGCTGACGCAGAGCTCCTCAAACGCGCGAAGACTCTGCTCGACCAGTTATCGGCGACGCCTCGATTCGCCGGCAGCCCCGAAGAAGCAAAGGCTCGAGCCAAGTGCAGAGACGAACTAGAGCGCGCGGGCTTCTCGTGCAGGGAGCTGCCATTCGAATACTCTGAGGCGCCCGGCCGTTGGGGACCTCCGATCGCTGCGGCCTTCCAGGCCGGAACAATCGCGGTCGTGGGTCACATGGCGGTGCATCACGGCCCGCTCGAGGCGCTCGTAGTTGGAGCAGTGCTGGTTTGCGGGCTCATCTGGGCTTCCTCTTATGTCAAGCGCCGCGGGATAGCAGGGTTTCCATTGCAGCGGGCCAGATCGATGAATCTGGAGGCGACGCGCGGGGAGCCGTTGCTGTGGCTCGTTGCTCATATCGACTCGAAGTCCCAAACCGTTCCCATCCTCGTGCGGATAGCGAGCTCCGTCCTGCTCGCCATCATCTCCGCCTCCGCATTCCTCGTCATCCTGCTCTCGCTCGTAAGCATTCGCCTTGGTCCTGGAGTGTGGCATGTGCTGGTGGTGGCAGCAGTCATCGCGGCGATTCCTTCGATATTCTGCTTCGTCCGCAACGATTCTCTTGGCGCGCTCGACAACGCCAGCGGGGTAGCGACGGTACTGGTGGCATCGCAGTTGGCATCCGCGGTTCATAACCTCGGTGTTCTCATTACCAGCGGTGAAGAGCTCGGCTTGGCGGGAGCCCGGGCCTGGGCGGCCGCGTCGAAGCCTGGAATGCTGGTCGTGAACTGCGACACGGTGGACGATGCCGGCGGTTGGCGCTGCATGTACAACGGATCGAGGCCTTCGAGAATCACGGCCGCCGCTGAAACAATCGCGGCGAGGCTTGCGTTAAGGCTCGCGATTGGACGCATGATCCCGGGAATCCTCGCCGACAGCATGGCGTTCGCCGACCGGGGTTTCGAATCGGTGACGATTAGCCGCGGGAGGCTGTCCACTCTCGCGCGCATTCATACACGGCGCGATACTTCCATTGCACTGGCGGGAACGGGCGTCGTGGAAGGCGCCGCGCTGCTTTCTGCTCTAGCAAAGGAACTTGGCTGATGCCGCTGCTCATTTTGGCTGCCGTGATGGTCCTGTCGATCATCCTCATCGTTCTTGGCCTGCCCGGGCTCTGGATCATGGTGGCGACGGCAGTCGCGTATAATTTGATTGTTCCGGGAGAGCCGATCGGCTGGGTATCGCTGATTGCCGTTGCAGTGCTGGCCTTCATTGCCGAGCTGCTCGAGTTCTCGCTCGCGGGGAAATACGCCCGCAAGTATGGTGGGTCGCGCCGGGCTGGTTGGGGAGCGATCATTGGCGGCATCGTAGGAGCGATGGTCGGCGTCCCAGTCCCGATCATCGGACCGGTCATTGGCGCATTCGTCGGCTCATTTCTCGGCGCGCTGATTGCGGAGTTGACGGGCGGCTCGAGCGCGGGAGATGCGACGCGAGTCGCCAAAGGGGCCCTCATCGGCCGAGCGGTGTCGACGGCGCTAAAGATTGGAATTGGGTTCACGATTGGTATCTGGATCTTCATTGCAGCCGCGAAATGATGCATTAATGCGGGTACAAACATGAGCGACAGAGACAACGCGGTCGAGAAAACCGAACCTGCGCCCGGCGACGGCGAGGGGAAGTATGTCTACTGCATCGTCCGCAACGACCGATCGCGGGAATTTGGCGAGATCGGCATCGGCGGCGGGGCGCGAGTGTACACCGTCAACCACAACGAT
>CAJDUK010000020.1_pt1 | contig 14841 bp, 13 predicted proteins | sample 7390591 | NCBI WGS metagenome assembly CAJDUK01 (sample SAMEA7055672, study PRJEB34461) | soil metagenome | biome: terrestrial ecosystem; feature: Peninsula; material: soil | place: Antarctica | collected 2016
TCACTGAAGTACATCTTGAGATCGGTGCGACAATCGCGCAGCATCACGGCGTCGTTGAGCTCGCGCACCGCTTCACCGACGCGCTGCGCGCCGACGAACGGACCGTAGTAAGTGCCAGCTTCCTCGCCGGAAGCGCCACGCACAACGAGCAGCTTCGGCGCGGAACCCCTGGTCAGCTTGATGAACGAGTAGTGCCGCGCGTCGCGCATCATGGCGACGTTGTACCGCGGGCGGAAGCGCTTGATCAGACGCAGCTCCTGCAGCAGCGCGGCAAACTCGCTTGGAGTGTACTCCCACTCGATCTTCTCGGCCGACCGCAGAATGCGCGCGCCCTTGTCTTCGGGGTAAGCGCAGCGAAAGTAGCTGAGTAGTCTCGACCGGACTTGCTTCGACTTGCCGACGTAGAGCACTTCGCCTTCGCTCGAAAGCATGCGGTAGATACCGGGCCGGTCGGCTGCGCCATCCTTGACCGTCGATCGCATGATGGCGAGCTGCGCATCGCTCGTCGGTTGCTGTTCCAGTCGCGCGATGCCTCGTATCATGTCAGCGCTGACATATCACGCACAGTGTCGTCGCGCGCCCGTCGACCGCATGAGTCGAGACGAGCTTGTGTCCGCAGCGGCGGCACGGAAGCCCCCCTCTGCCATATGCCTCGAGCTTCTCGACAAACGAGCCGCGCTTGCCGCGCGCATCGCGGTAGTCGCGAAAACTCGTTCCGCGCGCTTCGATCGCCTCGCCGAGAACACCAACAATGGAGTCGCGCAGAAGCTGCGCCTCTTCCAGTGAGACAGACGCGGCCGGGCGCGACGGATCTATCCGTGCGCGCCAGAGCGACTCGTTTGCGTAGATGTTGCCGATGCCTGCGATTTTGCGCTGCTCCATTAAGACTTTCTTTACGGGCTGACTCGTCGCCCGAAGAACTGCCGATAAATGCGCGGCGGTAAACGCACCGTCAAGTGGCTCGATGCCGAGTTCGCATTCATCAGCGCAACCGTACCGAGGCGCCGCACGTCGGCGTAGTGCAGAGCTCGACCGTCGTCCAGATCGAATCGCAGCGTGGAATAGCTGAGCTCCGAGGCCGACAGACTTCCATCGTCGATGAGCAGCGCGCCCGTGAAGCGCGGCTGTACCACGATGCGATCTCCGCTGTCCAGATCGATTACAACGAGCTTGGCTCTTCGCCAGCTGCGGACGATCGTGGTGTGACGAAGCCGCTTCGAGATCGAGCGCGCGCTGACTTCGCGCAGCACGTCGGCTTTGCGGACCGAGACTTTCTCGATGCGCCGCCCGCTGATCGCGCCGTCGAGATCGCGCGCGATCGTCTCCGTCTCAGGTAATTCGGGCACCGCGCGTCAATTCTCGCCAGCCGATGTCACGTCGCAGCTGCTTCCCCTTGAACGAAACTCGCTCGGCGAACTCTCCCGACTGTTCCGCTGCCTGGATGAGATCCGGCGCGACGGCGGTGATCGCGAGCACTCGTCCTCCGGCGGTAATCAGCTCGCCGCCCTGATTGCGCGCCGTCCCGGCGTGATAGATCTCGACCCCCGCCTCCGGCGCGGGAAGATGGATCACGTCTCCCGTGCGCGGCTTCTCCGGATATCCATCGGCAGCAATTACAGTCGTCACAGCCGCGAGAGGCTTCCACTCCGGTGGGCGCGAGCGAGCGAGTGAGCCAGCACCAGCGACCGCCGCTACCAATTCGAGCAGCGACGAATCCATCAACGGCATGAGCGCTTGCGTCTCGGGGTCACCGAACCTGCAGTTGAACTCCACCACTTTCGGACCATCCGGTGTCAGCATCAGCCCGGCGTAGAGAAGACCCTTGAACGGACATCCCTGCTCGCGCATCGCCGCTAACGTGGGCTCGACGATCTCGCGCATCGCCTGGGCGACGACATCCGGAGTAGCTATCGATGTCGGAGCGTATGCTCCCATCCCTCCCGTATTCGGTCCGAAGTCTCCGTCCAACAACCTCTTGTGATCCTGCGCGGCGAGAAATGGAAGCGCATTCTCACCATCGGTGATGATAAAGAGCGAGAGCTCTTCGCCTTCCATGAACTCTTCGACGAGGATTTCCCCGCCTGCCGCTCCGAAGACATGATCATTGAGCATGGCATCGATCGCGCGCTCTGCCTCAGTCTCACTCTGCGCGATCACCACGCCCTTGCCGGCCGCTAGGCCCGATGCCTTGATTACGACCGGCGCGGTGAAATTCGCCAGCGCGAGTTTCGCCTCACGTGAATCCGTGTGGTGGCTCGCGCGAGCTGTCGGAACGCCGGCGCCCATCATCAGCTCTTTCGCGAACCGCTTCGACGTCTCGATGCGCGCGGCCTCGCGCGTCGGGCCGAAGATCGGCAATCCACGAGACTGGAACAGATTCACGATCCCCGCCTCGAGCGGGATTTCCGGCCCCACCAACGTGAAGTCGACCCGCCGTTTCTCGGCGAGCTCCGCCAGCGGCTCCAGTTTGTCGGCGGCGATCGGAACGCACCGTGCCACGGCTTCGATCCCCGGATTTCCGGGCGCCACGATCAGCTCGGCGTTGGGATCGTCGCGGCGAAGCTTCCACGCGAGCGCGTGCTCGCGCCCGCCGCCGCCGACGATCAAGACCTTCATCCGAACGCTTGCTCGAGATCCGCGATCAGGTCACCAACGTCTTCTACTCCGCATGACAGCCGCAGCAGATCGTCGCGAAGCCCCAGCTCGGCGCGCCGCTCAGGCGGAACGGACGCGTGCGTCATCGAAGCGGGATGGCTGATCAGACTCTCGACTCCGCCGAGTGATTCGGCGAGCGAGAAGACGCGGACCTTGCTCAGGATCCTCGCCGCCTTGTCCTTGCTGCCCGTCAGAATGGAGATCATCCCGCCGAATCCCTTCATCTGCTTCTTGGCGAGCTCGTGCTGCGGATGCGACGTGAGCCCCGGATAGATCACGTTCTCGTGACCGATCTTCTCGGCCAGCCAAGCCGCGATCTTCCGTCCGTTCTCGTCGTGGCGCGGCATGCGAAGGTGAAGCGTCTTCGTTCCGCGCAACACCAGCCAGGCGTCGAAGGGCCCAGGCACCGCGCCCGCCGAGTTGAGGATGAACTGCAGGCGCTCCGCGAGCCCATCGTCGCGGACGACGGCGATGCCGCCGACCATGTCGCTGTGGCCGTTCAGATACTTGGTGCTCGAGTGGTACACGATGTCGGCACCGTGATCGAAGGGGCGCTGGAAGTACGGAGACGCAAAGGTGTTGTCCACGATGAAGAGCGCCTTCTTTCGCTTCGCGATCTGTCCTACGGCTGACAGATCCGTGATGCGCATCATCGGGTTCGTCGGAGTCTCCATCATGATCGCAACGGTGTTCTTGGTGCACGCATCCTCGACCTTCTGCGGATCGCGGCTGTCGACGTAGGAGAAGGACAACCCGAAGTTCCTGAGGATCTTGTCGAATAGTCTGAAGGTGCCGCCGTAGCTGCTCTCACCGGCAACGATGTGATCGCCCGATTTGAACAGCTTCATGATGGAGTCGGTCGCACCCATTCCGCTCGAGAACGCGAAACCGTGCATGCCTCCTTCGAGAGCGGCCACGTTTCGCTCCAATGCCTCGCGGGTCGGGTTTTTCCCGCGCGCATACTCATATCCCTTGTTCTTGCCCAACCCTTCCTGGACGTAGGTGGAGGTCGTGTAGATCGGGGTCATGATGGCCCCGGAAAGCGGATCCGGGCGCTGGCCGGCGTGTATGGCGCGGGTGCCGAACGAGGCCTTGAGGTCTTCGTCGAAAATGCGGGTCATTCGCGTTTCACGTGGGGAAGGTGGAGGAGAAGTTAACCAATCGGCGTGCCGCCATCCGTCGGCCGAGTCGCTGTCTGAAGACTAAATTACCCGCTGATCCGAAGTCCCAGTAGAAACGAGAGGAAGATTCGCGAATGGCCTTTGAAGGACTGATGGTGAGCGTCTCCGGCGTGCGCGGGCGAGTGGGCGAGGCGCTCACGCCCGAGATCATCGCGCAGTTTGCAGCGGGCTTCGGCGCGTGGGCGCTCGCCCGCGCCGGCGGCAAGGCGCAGATCGTCGTCGGGCGCGACAGCAGAGTCTCCGGGCCGATGTTTCAGCAGGTGGTTCACGCCGCGCTACAGTCGGTCGGGTGCGATGTGCTCGACATCGGCATGGTCCCGACGCCAACGGTGCAGCTCGCGGTCGAGCATCATCAGGCAGCCGGCGGACTGGCGATTACCGCGAGCCACAACCCAATCGAGTGGAACGCGCTCAAGTTCATCGGCCCGTCCGGACTTTTTCTCGACGGTGCGGAAGCCGCCGACATGCGGAAGGTCGTCGAGGGAAAGATTCCACGCGCGACCTGGGACAAGCTCGGCACGGTCTCGAAGGACCAGGAAGCCGCTCGCGATCACATCGAAAAAATCCTCGCGCTCCCGTTTCTCAATGTCGAGGGAATCAGGAAGCGTGGATTCAAGGTGGGACTCGACTGCGTGCGCGGTGCCGGCGGCGTCTTCATGCCGGTCCTGTTGGAGCTGCTGGGTTGCAAGCTCGCGACGATCAACATGGAGCCGGACGGCAGATTCCCTCGTCCACCCGAGCCGACCGCTGAGAACCTCGGTGAGCTTCAAAAGCTCGTTGAAGATTCCCACTGTGACATCGGGATGGCGGTGGATCCGGATGTCGATCGTCTCGCGCTCGTTTCCGAAGAAGGCTTGGCGATAGGAGAGGACTATACTCTGGCATTGGCGGCCAAAGTCGTGCTCCGACACCGGAAAGGTGTAGTTGTCACGAATCTGTCGACTAGCCGCATCGTCGATGACATCGCCCGCGAAGCGGGAACTCGAGTAATTCGCGCGCCGGTCGGCGAAGTGAACGTCGCCACCCGCATGCGGTCGGAAGGAGCGCCGATCGGTGGGGAGGGGAATGGCGGCGTAATTCTTCCTGAGCTTCACCTCGGACGGGACGCGCCGGTTGGGGCTGCCCTCATTCTCCAGCTCCTTCTGGAAGAGGGCAAACCGCTCTCGAAGATCGTCGCGTCGTACCCGAGATACGTTATCGTTAAGGACAAGCTGGCGCGTCCTGCTGCACCCCTCGACACGGTGTACGAAGCGCTCAAGCGGGCCTTCCCCGACGCCGAGGTGGATACCCAGGATGGCCTGAGGCTTACCTGGCCCGACCGTTGGGTGCACATCAGGCCATCTGGAACGGAACCAATCGTGCGAGTAATAGCAGAAGCCCCGAGCGCGGAAGCGGCTGAGCAGCTGGTCCGCGACTGCCGGAAGCCGGTCGAGGCGCTGGGCAAGTAAGAGTACCGTCACCAAGAGATCATATGTGCGGGATAATCGGTTACATCGGAATGCGCGGAGCCACTCCGCTGCTCCTCGAGGGACTCAAGAGGATGGAGTACCGCGGGTACGATTCCGCGGGCGTGGCCGTCATGAACGGAACGGGCGTCGAGACACGTAAGGCAGCGGGAAAGATCTCGCAGCTCGAGCGCGCGCTCGCGACGAAGCCGGTCGAGGGCGACACCGGAATCGGCCATACGCGCTGGGCCACCCATGGCGTTCCCAACGAATGCAACGCGCACCCGCACGTCGACTGCAAGGGCGACATCGCGGTCGTGCACAACGGCATCATCGAGAATTCCGGCACCCTCAAAAAGGGACTCGAGGCGCGCGGACACGAATTCGCGTCCGACACGGATACTGAAGTAATCGCCCACCTAATCGAGGAAGCCTTCGACGGGAATCTCGAGGACGCCGTCATCGAAGCGCTCTGGCAGATCGAGGGCACCTACGGAATCGCAGTAGTCTCCAGCAAGGACAAGAACAAGATCGTCGCCGCCAGGAAGGGAAGTCCGCTTCTCCTCGGTCTCGGCGAAGGCGAGTACTACGTGGCAAGCGACGTCTCGGCGATCCTGGCCCAGACGCGCGAGGTGGTCTATCTCGACGACGGCGATGTTGCGGTGCTGACGCGCGATGGCTACACGATTCTCAACCAGCGCGCGCAGCAGCTCGAGCGCGGCGTGAGCAAGATCGATTGGGATCTGGACCAGATCGAGCGCGGCGGGTTCGACCACTTCATGCTCAAGGAGATCTTCGAGCAACCGGCCACGGTCGAGAACGCCATGCGGGGACGCCTCCTGCCTGATCAAGGAACGTCGAAGCTGGGCGGTCTGAACATGACCGACGAAGAGCTGCTCAGGTTCGACAACATCCTTATCACTGCCTGCGGAACGAGCTGGCACTCGGCCCTGATCGGCGAGCACATGCTGGAGAGCCTCGCACGAATTCCCGTGGAAGTCGAGTACGCTTCGGAGTTTCGCTACCGCAATCCCGTGGTCACGGACAAGACACTCTGCATCGTGATCTCACAATCGGGCGAGACGGCAGACACGCTTGCCGCGATGCGCGAAGCAAAGTCCCGCGGCGCCCGCACTTATGGAATCGTCAACGTCGTCGGCTCGACGATCGCGCGCGAGAGCGATGGCGGTATCTACGTCCACGCTGGCCCGGAAATCGGAGTAGCCTCTACCAAGGCGTTCACCAGCCAGGTGATCGCGCTTCTGCTCTTTACGCTCAAGCTGGCGCGGCTGCGCAACCTCTCGATGGTAGACGGCAAAGAAATCATCGAGGAATTGCAGAAGCTTCCCAGCAAAATCCAGAGCGTTCTGGATCGCGCGGACGAGGTCGAGAAGATCGCCGAAGATTTCAAGAACGCTCAGAACTTCCTCTACCTGGGCCGCGGCTACAGCTTCCCGACCGCGCTCGAAGGCGCGCTCAAGCTCAAGGAGATCAGCTACATCCACGCCGAGGGATACCCAGCGGCCGAGATGAAACACGGGCCCATTGCGCTCATCGACGAAAAGATGCCGGTGGTCTTCGTCACGCCGCATGACTCGGTCTTCGACAAAGTCGTCTCGAACGTGCAGGAAGTGAAGGCGCGCGGCGGTCGCGTGATCGCGATCACGACTCGCGAGGAAGAGTCGCTCGAAGGGAAGCTCGACTACGAGTTCCGCATCCCCGAGACCAAGGACATGCTGACGCCGGTTCTCGCGTCCATCCCCCTCCAGCTCCTGGCCTACTACATCGCCGTCAAGCGGGGTGCGAACGTCGATCAGCCGCGCAACCTCGCCAAGTCCGTCACCGTGGAGTAGAGCTGCGAGTTCTACTCCAGCGTGTCTCGCGGGCAGATGTCCGCATTGGCGACAAGAAAGCGGGAAGCATCGGGAAGGGTTTTCTCCTTCTCGTCGGCTTCACCCACGGTGATACGCCGGAGAAAGTCGACTGGATGGCCGAGAAGACATCGGGCCTTCGACTGTTCAGCGATGCCGATGGCAAGATGAATCTTGGCCTGGCCGACGTTGGCGGTGCGGTGCTCGTGGTTTCGCAGTTCACACTGTACGGAAACGCCGAGAAGGGAAAGCGTCCCAGCTTCATCGATGCCGCCCGGCCGGAAGAGGCGATTCCGCTCTACGAGCGCTTTCTCTCGTCGTTGCGGGAAAAGGGACTGAAGGTCGAGAGCGGCGAGTTCGGCGCGATGATGTACGTGGAGCTCGTGAATGACGGACCAGTCACGCTCTGGCTGGAACGATGAGCGAGTGCCGAGTCGTTCTCGCGTCCGGTTCACCGCGCCGGCACGAGCTTCTCAACCTGATCGGCATTCAGCATGAAGTCCGGCCGGCAAACATCGATGAGACCCTCAAGCCTCGGGAAACCCCGCACCGTCACGCCGAACGGCTTGCGCGGGAGAAAGCCAGCGCGGTAGCCACTAGGGATCCGAACCTCATAACGATCGGCGCTGACACGATCGTCGTCGTCAATCGGAAGATTCTGGGGAAACCGGCATCGGTCGAGCAGGCAGCCGGGATGCTGCGGCAGCTGAGCGGCCGCGAGCACAAGGTCGTGACCGCAATAGCCGTTGCTAGAGGGAAAAAGCTCCGCTCCGCCGTGGAAGAAGTGCTGGTGAGGTTTCGAAAGCTGCGTCCGGATGAGATCGACGCGTACATCGCCACCGGCGAGCCGATGGACAAAGCCGGAGCCTACGGTATTCAGGGATTCGGAGCGACGATCGTCGAATGCGTCAACGGCGATTATTTCTCGGTCATGGGGTTGCCTCTCGCGCGGCTCGTCGGACTGCTATGCGACGTCGGCATCAAGTACCAGTTCGGCCAGCCCCTTACTTCCTCAAGCAAGTAGCTCGCCGGCGCGTTCCATCACCCGCCGCTCGCTATCGAACGTGAGCTGTCGGGTCGCATCGTCGATTGGAACCCACCGCGCCTCGTTCACTTCCCAATCGTGGTCGCCGGTGTCGCCGCCGACATAGCGAAGCAGATAGAAATGCACACGCTTGTGGAAGCGCACGCGTTCACCGCCGTCGAGTCCGGCGAACCAGTACTCGATCGTTTCGAGATGCTGCACGACCACGCTCTCGACGCCCGCTTCCTCGCGCGCCTCTCGGACCGCCGCAATCTCCGGCTTCTCGTTCTCCTCGACGAGCCCTTTCGGCAGCTGCCATCTGTGCTGCCCACCGACCGAGACGATCACGACTTCGATGCTGCCCTTCTCGCCCCGAAACACTACTCCTCCCGCTGAGACTTGCTCTCTCACCGGAAGCCTTGCGCCGGTCTTCTTGCCGGGCGGTGACTCGTCTTTGTGTGGCGTCACTGTCCCGTCTTCCCGGCATAGCGCTCTTTCCACAGCGCGACCTTGTCGAGAACCTGCTTCTTCTCGATTTGGCTCATTCTGCCCGGACGATTCTCCATCGAGATCAGGTAGTTCTCACCCGGATCGCCGTAAGCGTCGACGATCAGGTCGTGAAAGCGCCGATATGGACCGGTGCGCTTCGGATTTGTGTAACCGATCAGGCTGATCACAGGACGGCCGAGCGCTACCGCGATGTGAAGAGGCCCGGTGTCAGGAGACAGGACGAGCGCCGATGCATCGAGAATCGAGACGAGATTTCTCAGTCCGCTCCCCAACTCAGAGCGCGGTTTGTGCTTCGCCTGATCCATCACGATTCGCTCGGCGGCCAGCTCCCGCTCCGACTTTCCTCCCACCAACACGACCTGCATCCCGAATTGCTCGTGGAGAGCGTCCACTACCTCGGCCCATCGCTCTGGGAACCAGTCCTTCTCCGGCTTGCTCGTCGCGACGACGATTGAAGCGATGGGGCGTTGAATTGACGACTTGAAGCTGCGCTGCCATTCGTGCTCGCTCGGCCACGGCCCCAGGTCCCACTCGAGCGGCTCCGGCGACACGCCAAGCGCCGCCAGAAACTCGAAGTACTGGTCCTGGACGTGTTTTACCGGGCTGACGGGAATCTTCCTGTTGGTGAAGAGCCAGTTGAAATCGCGCGCCCGCGCTCGGTCGAAGCCAAGCTTGACCGGCGCGTGCGTCAACGCCGTGACGATTCCTGCCTTGAAGTAGACCTGGAGATTGATCACAAGATCGAACCGCCGCTTCGCCAGGTCGCGCGCGACGTCCGCGAATGCTGTGAGTCCCTTCGCGCGGTCGAAGATCACAATCTCGTCCACCGACCGGTGCCCGCGTACGAGCGCCGCTGGCCCGGGCTGAAGCACCCACGTTATTCGTGTGCGGGGATTCGCCCGCTTGAGCGCGTTGATCACCGGGAGTACATGCACGGCGTCCCCAACGGCGCTCATCATCACGATGCAGATGTTGTCGGGCACTCCCTGCGCGGTGCCAACGCTCACTCGATGCTCCGGAGCCGCAGATACTCTTCGTCTTCAGCCGAGTAGGGGAGCTCGCGCGTGTCTCGCCATTTGCGGAGAGAGCGAATCAGCCTGTCCAGATTCGCTTTCGCGACGAGAGGCGAGCCGGGCGAGCTGAAACGCACGCGATCGACATCGAGCACGTGAGCGTCGAGCCCGAGACCGGCTCCGGCGGTGAGAAGCACATTCTTGAGATTGAGATCCTGGTGGTGCGCGCCGGCCTGAGTGAGAGACCGCAGAAGCTTTGCTATCGCGTCCAGCACCATCACCCGATGCGCGTGATCAGTCACTTTCGCGAGCGCGACGGACAGATCGTGACCGTTCGGTATCTCTCTGGTGGCGACGTCCGATCGCCTGACTACCCAGTTGAGTGGATACGAGACGTAGGCGACCACTTCGGGCGTGCTCACCCCGCTCGCGCGCAGTCTCAGCGATGCGAGGAGCTCGCGAAATCCGCGCGTGGGGAGCACGAAAAGATCCTTGCTCACCTTTGCCATCCATCCGCCGCGCATGTTGTGCCTCACCACCACTCGTCCGCACCCGCCCGGAAGATTCACGGTGAACACGGGGGCGCGGCCAACCAGCGGAACGGCGTCCGGCTGTCGCGCGGCGTACTCGTAGAGGCGTTCCCGAGTCAGGACCTCGCGGATGCCGGCGGCGCATCCTGCCGCCGCGACGACGCGCGCTCCACCTACCTCGAAGCGCTCGTACGAGGGAATGCTCAATCCGATCATCATCGCGGCCGTCGCACCGATCCAATGGCGCTCAAGAGTGCCTGGGCCTTGCTGCGAGTCTCTTCCCATTCGCGCTCGGGAACCGAATCGGCGACGATCCCCGCGCCCGCCTGCACGGAAGCCTTGCCGTCGGCGATGATGCAGGTACGAATGGTTATTGCCAGATCCATTCTCTTTCCACCCGCCGCAATGTATCCGATGGCTCCGGCATACGGCCCACGCGACACCGGCTCCAGCTCGTCGATGATCTCCATCGCGCGGATTTTGGGCGCGCCCGTCATCGTGCCCGCCGGAAACGTGGCCCTGAAGACATCGAGCGCCGACAGTCCGTCGTTCAGCTCTCCTTCGACCTGGCTCACGATGTGAAGCACGTGCGAATACTTCTCGACCTTCATGAGCTCGGTGACCTTGACCGTTCCGTATTTAGCCACTCGTCCGACGTCGTTCCGCCCCAGATCGACCAGCATTACGTGCTCGGCGCGCTCCTTGTCGTCGGCGAGGAGCTCCGCGGACAGATCGTTGTCTTCGGCAGCCGTCGCACCGCGCCGCCGTGTACCGGCGATCGGGCGAAGCGTAATCCTGTTGTTCGATACCCGTACCAGCAGCTCGGGCGAGCTGCCGACGATTTCGATCCCGTCGAGCGCGAGATGATACATGTACGGTGACGGATTGATCGCGCGCAGCGCCCGGTAGAGATCAGCTGGGTCGAAGTCGAGCGGCACATCGATGCGCCGCGACAACAGCGCCTGAAAACAGTCGCCGGCGCGAATGTACTCCTTGATCCGCTCGACGTGCGCCATGAAATCCGCGCGATCGTAAGTCGATACTCCTTCGACCGGCAATGCGGCAGAGTTGGGTGACATCGTGTTCAGCCGTGCCGGGGTACGGAGGCGTTGCAGAATCTCGTCGAGCTCCCGGTCGGCATTCTCGTAGAGTGATTCGACCTCAGCGGAGCCCACGCCTTTTGGCACCGGAACCGATACGACGACGCGCGCACTGCTCCGGAGATTGTCGAGTATCACCAGCGAGCGCGCGAAGACGAAGAGCGCATCCGGAATATCGAGACCCGCGGCCGGCCGATTGGGAAGGTTCTCGATCAGCCTCGCCACGTCGTAGCCGAAATATCCAACCACGCCGCCCCAGAAATCTCCTAGCTCAGGAACGTTTGCAGGCTGCGCGGCATCGATCAACACCGCGAGGTCAGCGAGAGGATCCTTCGGCTTCCGAGCGTTGTGCCAGCCGCGCGCTTCAGTCCAATCTTCGACGACGCCGTTCGCAAGCCGCCACGCGCACCGCGGCTCCGTGCCGAGGAATGTGTAACGTGACCAGGTTTCGCCGCCGGCCGGAGCGGACTCGAGCAGGAACGCAAACGGCCCGCGTCTGAGCTTGGCGAAAGCCGATACCGGTGTGTCGGTGTCGAGCAGACAATCCTTCCACACCGGGACGAGCGTCGCGGTCTCGGCTCTCCTCCTGAAATCCTCGAGGCTCATGGACGCGCGCATCCCGACGCTGATTGCGATTGCTCCCGCTCATCCGGCAACTAACTTTCCTCCATGAGATCCCGCGCGGTCGTTCTCACTCTCGCAGCGCTCGGTTTTGCGTGGCCGGTCGCCGCGCAGCAGACGTGGAACGATTCGCGCACCCGCTCGCTCGTCGAGCGCGCTACCGAGCGTCGCGCGCTCCAGCTGGCGGACACGGGCCTGGTCGACTACAAAGCGACGGCGCACGGGTACGTGACTTTCCTTGCACAATTTGGAGAAGGATTCCCGGAGCCGCCAAAGATCGTAAAGGCGGACGAGCTGGGGTTGGAAGTCTACTGGCGCGCTCCCGACCTGAGCAAGCAGCGCATCATGGGCCGTCGCGATACGCTGCTGTTGCCGACCGACATCAACTACCATCGCGACCACCTCGGCATCGTCCAGAACAACTTCCGGAACATCATCCGCATCGGTGAAGGCGACGAGGTCCAGGACGTTCCTCACCCTCTGTCGCCGACCGGACTCGAGACCTACGACTTCGCGATTCGCGACTCGCTCCAGATTCGGATCGGGACTCGGGTCCTCGACGTCTACGAAGTCCGGGTCCGCCCGAAGAACGATCGCCAGCCGCGCGCGGTTGGCGCCGTCTACATCGACCGCGAGACCGGCGAGGTCGTGCGCATGGCGTTCAGCTTCACCCGCGCGGCGCTCATGGACAAGGACCTCGAAGATGTGTCCGTCGTTCTCGAGAACGCTCTGATCGAGGGTCGTTTCTGGCTGCCGCGCCGGCAGGAGATCGAGATACGTCGCACCGGCTCCTGGCTCGACTACCCCGCGCGCGGAATCATCCGCGGCCGTTGGGAGATCTGTTGCTACGAGGTGAATACGGGAATTCCTCCCGCGTATTTCACCGGCCCGGAAATCGTCATGGCTCCGTCGGTAGACCGGGCACTGCACCCGTTTCCCTTCACGGGCCGCATTCTCGATTCACTTCCCCCCGACGTGCGGGCTGTCACCGATGAGGATGTAAAGAAAGTTCAGGAGGAAGCGCGCGCTCTCGTCCGCGCGCAGGCCCTCGCCCGCAGCCGCAGCTTTGCCTTGTCGGCTCGCCACATCTCCGACATTGCCAGATTCAACCGCGTCGAGGGTCTCGCGCTCGGCAGCGGCTTTCTTCAGCGGGTGGGCGGCGGTCTCGCGATAGCGGCATCGGGACGCTACGGCTTCAGCGACAAGGAAGCCAAGGGGCGCGGCGCCTTCGAATACAGAACCGGAGCGGGTTCCTCGATCATTCTCGCCGCCGAACGGCAGTATAGGGATGTGGGCGACGATCCGGAGACTTCGCTGGTTCGCAACACGATCGCCGCACAGGAATTCGGAAGTGATTTCACCGATACCTACGACTTGCGCGCGGTTTCTCTCACCGCGTCGCTGGCGCGCTTGGGCTGGCGTCCTTCCCTCGAGCTCGCGTATGAGCGTCACGATCCGCTCGCGGTCCACGCTCGGCCAGCGAGTGGAAGCTTCGAGCCGACGATTCCCGCGTTGGCTCTGCGCGAGAGCCGCATGACGCTCGGACTCGATAGACCGACCACTCTCACGTTCAGCGGTTACGAGCTCGGCGCGCACCTGGCCGTGAGCGGAATTCAGCGGGAAAGCCGGCTCAACGCGTTCCCCGGCAAATATCTTCGCCCTTCGCTCGTACTCGATCTCGAGCGGCCATTTGGTTCGAGTCGCTTCCTCCTTCATACGATCGCCGCCGGGGTATTCAGCGGCGACGCGGTGCCGGCACAGCACCTTGTTTACCTCGGCGGTCCGACGAGCGGCCCAGGGTACGAGTTCCACGAATTTGTCGGCCGCGGAGGGGTGAGCCAGCGAATCGAATGGCGCTTCCTCGCGCCTTTCGTCCCGATCCTACTCGGGCGGTACGGACGCGCCCCAGGCACGATCACCCTCGCACCCTTCGCCACCGCGGTCTGGATCGACCGATCGGCGCCGTTCAAGGCGGCGCGGCAGGGCTGGTATCCGGCAATTGGCCTCGGTGCCCTCACGGTGTTCGATGTCCTGCGGCTGGACGTCGCTCGCGGCCTCCGGAACGGCCGTTGGACGTTCTCGGTCGACATCGGCCGCGATTTCTGGAGCGTTCTCTAGCACCACAGAGAACTCTCCCGTGGCCCCGTTATCGAATGGGCTTCGCGTCGTCCTTTACCTAGGGGAAATACCCGGTTTAGCCGGATATCAACGCCCCTGACGACCCAACATCAGGCCCCAGGTATTTCATGACGCCGAAACTCAATTACCGCCGCGCTGTACTCGCGCTCGCAACTGCATTGGCCCTGAGCGCATTCGCCACGAGAGGCGCCGCCCAGGTTGATCGCGTTGCCGTCTCCCGCATCCCAGAAGCCGCAGATCCGCTTGGCCAAAGAGTCGCTCTAGCGCGTGCGGATAGCGCGTGGGAAGCGGGCGGGTACCCGTTGGCGGCGCAATTGTACGAGGCGATCCTCGCGCGTGATCCGTCGTCTCACATTTCGCTCTACCGACTCGCGACCCTGCGCTCCTGGGATAACCGTTTCGATGAAGGCATCGCGCTGTTCCGGCGCTACGTCGCACTGGAGCCCGACTACACAGAGGGCCGCATGGCGTTGGCCCGCACGATTGCGTGGAGCGGTCGCTACTCCTCCGCCATTGCCATCTATGATTCGGTCCTCACACGTGAGCCGACATACCGCGATGCCGTGCTCGGCAGAGCCCAGACGCTGGCGTGGGCTGGTCGCCTCGAAGAAGCTCTGTCCGCTTACAAGCAATGGGTGACGGCGCACCCAACGGATCGCAATGCGTCGATCGAATACGCGCGCGCACTTGCCTGGAACGGTCAGATGGACGAGGCTGAAAGGATGTACACGCAGCTGGCTAAGACCGGAAAC
>CAJDUK010000017.1_pt1 | contig 14572 bp, 14 predicted proteins | sample 7390591 | NCBI WGS metagenome assembly CAJDUK01 (sample SAMEA7055672, study PRJEB34461) | soil metagenome | biome: terrestrial ecosystem; feature: Peninsula; material: soil | place: Antarctica | collected 2016
TCCATGGAGCGAAGCAGCGCCACCCACCGTGCGTGAAGCGACTCGAGCAGCGCGAGCGAGACATCGATCGGGACTTTTTGCGAATCCGGCAGCTCCGCCCACGCCGCTTCGTCGTACGGCTTGATCGTCGGCTCGACTTCCGTGAGAGCGAGCTTGAAGCGCGTGTAGGCGTTGAGGTGGCTGTCCGGGATGTGATGAACGAGCTGTTTCACGCGCCAGCCGCCCGGACGGTATGGAGTCTCGAGCTGATTCGGCGACAATCCGGCGACAGCCGATCTCAGCGCGCCGGGGGTCTCAGCAATTTGGGCGATCAGTTTGGGGTTTTCTGCCTCGCTGACAGGAACATCCCAGTTGAACTTGCCAACCGGATAGCGAAGATCAGTCTGTAGCGTCGCGTTCGTCATCAGCCGCACCCCTCGACCCACTCCACCTCTGGAATCCGCCCCGCGCGGAACATCGTGACCCTCTTTCCGTCGGTCTCGAACACGATTGCCCTGCCGGCGCTCGCGCTGTCACCCTTCACGGTCATGTAGTGGCCGCCCTCGATGTACTTGTGCGGCAGGACCTGGAGCTCGTCCCCGTAAACGCTCTTCACCTTATCCTCGGTGTCGCCGATCTTCACGCCGTCTTCCGTCGTGACGGTTCCGGTATCGACATCGATGCGCGCGATCTTTCCCCTTACCACCATCACGTTCACTCCGAAGGGAATACCAGCGCCGACGGCGGGGAAAACGAAATCGCACGCAGGCTTCATGTCCGGCCTCTCGTTCACGAGCCCCATGTTGACGGCCTCGGTCAGGGTCATGCCGACCTGAAGCTGCCCCAGTCCGGTCTCACCGAGCGCGAGGTCGCTGACGCTGTCGCGCGCGGCGCCATTGGGACCGTTTCTGCCCTTCACCGCCTGGTCGTCTTCCTTGGCGCACGCCGACACAAGCGTCGCGAAGAGCAGGGTGCACACGCACGCACTCCGTATCGAAAGCTGGCTAGTCATTATCGTCCTCCGCCCCGAGGTTCGAGAGGCGCCGGGTGATTAGGTACCGACCTGATGGAATCTCTCCTGATATCGCGCGATCGACTCATTGATGACTCGCGCCGCCATTTCACTCTTCTCCCACCCTACGATCTCGACGCGGCGACCCTCGAGATCCTTGTACGTATGGAAGAAGTGCTCCACTTCGCTCAAATAATGCTGCGAGAGGTCCGCGATGTCGAAATATTCGTGGTAGTACGGGTCGTGACACGGCACCGCCAGAATTTTGTCATCCGGCTCCCCGCGGTCGAGCATCTTGAGCACGCCGAGCGGCCGGCAGTCGATCTGACAACCGGGGAAGGTAGGCTCATTGATGCGGACGAGAATGTCCAGCGGATCACCGTCTTCGTGCAGCGTGCGCGGAATGAATCCGTAGTCGCCGGGATAGTGCATCGACGAATACAGAACCCGATCGAGTCGGATCAGGCCCGACTGCTTATCCAGCTCGTACTTGTTGCGGCTGCCGCTCGGGATCTCGATGAGCGCGGTCACCTGCTCGGGAGGATGAATGCCCGCCGGCAGATCGTGCCACGGGTTGATCACGTCGTAACTCGATCCATGGTTCCCTTATAGCTCATTGGCTCTTCGGCGACGCCGAAGTTCGTCTCAGCGAGCTCGGCCACGCGTTCCATCTGCGCGGACGACAAGTCGGGCTTGTCCGAAGCTTCAGCGAATTCCTCGAGCTGCTCCAAGTCATAGATGTTGGGAAGCGTCGTAACTACGAGCGGCTCAGCCAAAAGCCACTTGAGCGCTGCTTGTCCAATCGTCATTTCGGTAGCAAGAAAGTCGAGGGTGCGAAGCTTCTTGATTCCGTTCGTGAGCCACGACCGGGGGCGATGACGGCGATGGTCGTTCGGCGGGAAGACTGTTTCCTCGTTGTACTTCCCCTCGAGCATTCCCGACGCGTGCGTCACACGGATGTTGAAGCAGCAGTCGGGCGCGTGTTCGCGGGAGGCCTCAATCATGGCAGTGCCGGGGTGTTGCTCGAGGATGTTCCAGATCATCTGGATGGTGCCAATGTCGCTCTCGCGCTCGCACAACTCCACCGCCTCGTACAACCAGCCAATCGCCGGTCCGAACGCTGCACCCCAGGCGCGGATCATTCCTTCGTCCCGCATCTCGCGCAACGCCTCCCAGATCGCGGGATCGCGCACGTGCTCCATCTTGATGTTGTGCAGCTGGAGAACATCGATATAGTCGGTCTCCAACCGCTCCAGGCACTTTTCTACAGCGAAGCGCATGTAGTCGCGATCGAACTTCTGCGGGAGCTCGCTCTGCCCGCGGCGTGCCGACTGCGCTGCCGCATCGTAGATGTCGTACCCGATCTTCGTCGAGTAGACGACCTCGGACCGCTTGCCGTGGAATGCCTGCGCGAGCTGGCGCTCTCCGCGGCCATTTCCGTACGTATCAGCGGTGTCGAAGAAATTCACGCCGTATTTATCGTGAGCAGCACGCAGCATTTCCACCGCTTCGTCGTCGGTCTTCTCGCCCCACCAGCCTGTCGAGAGAGTCCAGGTGCCGAAGCCGACTTCGCTGACTTTTATGTCGGTGCCGGGAAAAAGCCTATAGCGCATTTTTCTGTTGTGTCATGTTGGAGCGTACAAGTTAACGCCCCGCCTTGAGCTTGTTGACCCACTCCACGATTGCGGGCGTCAGCTCCGGTACGATGGGAATCGTCGGATCGGTGTAGAGCCTCATCTGCGCCATTCGATCGGCGCTTGCCGCCGCTCTGAAAACGTGATTCGCCGCCGGAATCACGACGAGTTGCGCAGCCGGATCCGCCGCTTTGAGGGCGCGCGCGTCGGCTTCAGTGACCTGAATGTCCCGCCCACCCTGCACGATGAGCACCGGCATCTTCACTCTCTTGATCTCGGCTACCGGATCGTACTTCGCCCACGTCTGCATGAAGCTTCGGTTCACCGGGAGCAGCAGCGATCTGAGACCCGGATGAACATCTCCCGGGTCTTCACCGCGCAGGTAGCGCGCCGATGCCGAATCCCATTTTACCAGCTCCGCTGGTGGCAGCTGCTTCGATATCTGCTCGCGCAGAACCGGCATGATCGGACGTCCGGCGCCCGACAGCATCACGATCCCCGCCGCTGGAGCACCGCGATTGGCCGCCTGAAGCACGAGCTCGGCGCCCTCGCTGTGACCGATCATGATGACTTTCGAGAATCGCTTGTCGCCGACCAGCACCCGAGCGCCGGCGATCGCGTCGGCAATGAAGTCGTCGATCGAAATTTTTGCGACGTCGATCTTCTGGAGATTGTCGCCGAGGACTCTCTTGTCGTAGCGAAGGGATGCAATGCCTGCGTTTGCCAGCTGCCACGCGAGGATCGCGTAGAGATTGGAGTTGTTCTGCGCGCGCAGCGCTCCGGCGGAGTTGCCATTTCTATCAGTCGGGCCGGAGCCGGCAACTATGAGCGCAACGGGGATCTGCCGTCGATGTTTCGCGGGGAGCGTCAGCGTGCCCGGCAAGGTCAGAGTCCCGCTCTGGAAAGAGAACGGGGTCTCGATCACCGTCCTGGGCGCTACCGTGTCGATTGCGCCTGTCACAGACCTGGCCTGTGCCGTAGCCTTGGAGCCCAGCACGACCGCTGCGACAAGAGACAGCAGGTAGCAGGCGCGAAATCTCAGTGCATTCACCATTGAGCCATCGCGATCAGAGCTTTCCGGCCGCTTCCGTAGCGAAGTAAGTGACGATGAAGTCCGCTCCCGCGCGGCGAATGCCGAGCAGCGACTCCAGCATGACGCGATCTTTTTCAATCCAGCCTCGATCCGCCGCCGCACAGATCATCGCGTATTCCCCGCTCACCTGGTATGCGGCAACTGGAAATCCCGTTTCCGCCTTTACCCGCGCGACGACGTCGAGATACGGACCGGCCGGCTTCACCATCACAGCGTCGGCGCCCTCCTCGATGTCGGCGAACACTTCGCGCATCGCTTCCTGCGCGTTGCCGGGGTCCATCTGGTACCCGCGGCGGTCGCCGGTCTGCGGCGCTGATTCAGCCGCTTCGCGAAACGGTCCGTAGTACGCCGAAGCGTACTTGGCGGCGTAGCTGAGAATCGCGACACCCGATTGCCCCTCGTCATCGAGGGCAGCTCGTATCGCCTGAACCCGACCATCCATCATGTCGCTCGGTGCGACGATGTCGGCTCCGGCGCGCGCGTGCGAGAGCGCGGCACGTGAGAGCAGCTCGAGAGTCGCGTCGTTGTCGACGTCGCCATCCTTGAACACGCCGCAGTGGCCGTGATCCGTGTACTCGCACATGCAGACATCGGTTATCACGACGAGGTCAGGAACTTCTTTCTTGAGCGCGCGCACGGCCGTTTGCACCGCGCCCTTGTCGTCCCAGGCGGACGAGCCGGTGGCGTCCTTCGTCTCCGGGACTCCGAAGAGAATTATTCCTCCGACGCCCGCTCTGGCGGCAGCCTCAGCGTCGCGCAGCATCTCGTCGACCGATGTCTGGTTCACGCCGGGCATCGACCCAACGGGACGTCGAAGCTTCTTGCCGTCGCGGACGAATACGGGGAGAACGAGCTGCGCCGCGGCGAGATGCGTCTCACGGACGAGATTGCGCAACGCGGGGGTGCGCCGCAGCCGTCGCGGTCTGTATTGCGGAAAGCTGGACACTTTACTCTGGTTGCGGAGCTGGAAGTTTGGTTAGCTGACGGAGCTCTACGAGCAGACTGCTGCCACCACGGGAGCGAATCTCGGCGGCCAGCGCTTCGCCGGTCGACTCGGGTTGATCGATGTCGAGGCGGCGGAACCCTCGCACGATGTGCCTGCCGCTCAGGTCCGCCAGCATCCCATATAATGTAGGCCCGTCTCCGGAGTCCATCACGAGCGCTCCGATCGGCACCTGACACCCGCCTTCGAGGGCCGACAGAAACGCGCGCTCGGCGCGGGTCGTGATCGAAGTCATCTTGTGGTCGAGCGGAAGCAGGAGGTCGCGCATTCCGTGATCGTCGCTCCTGATCTGAATCGCGATTGCGCCCTGCCCCGCGGCGGGCAGCCAATCGGGCAGGTCGAGGAACACGGTGATCCGCTGCTCGACCTCGAGCCGGATGAGGCCGGCGGCGGCGAGAATGGCGGCGTGAACGGCTCCAGTCTCGACTTTTTTCAGCCGCGTTGGAACATTGCCGCGCAGCTCGACCGCCTCCAGATCCGGCCGGCGAGCGAGCAGCAGGGCGCGACGGCGCAGGCTAGACGTACCAACGCGGGATCCGGCAGGTAGATCCTCTAGACTCTCGGCCCCAGTGCCGCGGTTGACGACCAGCACGTCGCGCGGATCTTCGCGCTCGAGGTACGCGATGACCTCCAATCCCTGAACGGGCTCCGTCGGCAGGTCTTTCAGCGAATGAACCGCGCAGTCGATCTTGTGCTTCGCTAGCGCGACCTCGAGCTCGCGGGTGAACAATCCCTTGGCGCCGATTTCAGTCAGTGGCTGATCGAGCTTCTTGTCACCCGTAGTCTTGAAGGTGACGAGCTCGGATCTGATCCCGCGCACCAACAAAGCGGCCTCCACGAAACGAGCCTGCCTGAGCGCGAGCTCCGACGCGCGAGTTCCGATGCGCACGACACTCGGGTCCGTCTTCGTCTTAGAAGGCACTCAGCACCACGGACACGAGACCATCGATCGTCGATTCCCTGGCTTCGGCCTTCACCTCGATGCCGGCTTCGCGGAGTGCTTCGGATGTCTGAGGACCGATTGACGCGGCAGGCACCCGGAGCGCCAGCTCCTCTCCAACGGCGTCAACGTAGCCAGTCACCGCCGATGCGGAAGTGAACGTCGCGAGATCGATTTTTCCGGCCTCGATAGCGCGGGCAAGCGTCTCGACGCCCGCGCCGTCCGGGATCGAGCGATACGCTTCGATGACGCTCAGGTCGGCGCCGATCTCCCGCAGCCCTGCTGGAAGCACATCACGCGCGCCTTCGGCCGTGACGTAGAGCACTTTCTTTCCCGCCACGTCATCGCGGTCGCGCATGATCTCCAGCAATCCCTCCGCGACGAATCGCTCCGGAATCACATCGACGGTAATCCCGTGCTCGAGCAGAGCCCCAGCCGTTGCAGGACCAACGGCCGCTATTTTTAGACCAGCCAATGCGCGCGCGTCTCGACCGCGCCCGAGGAGCTGTTCCCAGAAAATTGCGACGGCGTTCTGGCTCGTGAAGATCAACCAATCGTAGTCGCCGACGCGATCGATCTCGGCCCGCAGTGGAGCGAGGTCGAGCCGCGCAATCTGGGTCGCCGGCATCTCGATCACGTCAGCGCCGAGCTCGCGCAGCTTCTCGGTCAGCGCCGGGGCCTGCTGCGTCGCGCGCGTCACGACGACCCGCTTTCCAAACAGAGGCCGCTGCTCGAACCAATTCAGCTCGTCGCGCAGGACGACCGACCAACCGATGACGGTGATCACCGGTGCGGTGATGTTTTGCTCCTCCGCTTTCGCGGCGATCGTGTCGAGCGTCGCAACGACGGTGCGCTGCTTTGGGTGCGTGCCCCATTGGATCGCGGCGGCCGGAATCTCGCCGGGCATTCCGCCCTCGATCAACGCGTCGGCAATGCTGGCGAGAGTCTTCACCCCCATGTACATGACGATGGTTCCACCAGCTTTCGCCAATGCCGACCAGTTGGTCTGTGTGCCTGGCTTGGCAGGATCTTCGTGACCCGTGACGAAAGTGACTGATGTCGCGAGCCCGCGGTGAGTGACCGGGATTCCAGCGTAGGCGGGCGCGGCGATTCCGGCTGTGACGCCGGGAACGATCTCGAAGGAAACCGACGCATCGTTCAGAGCCTGTGCCTCTTCGCTTCCACGCCCGAACACGAACGGGTCTCCGCCCTTGAGCCGCACCACACGCTTGCCTTCGCGAGCCAATTTGATGACGAGGGCGTTGATCTCCTCCTGCGTCACCGATTCCTTCGAGCCGCCGCGCTTGCCGACGTAGAACAACTCGGGTCTTCCGGTGTCTCGCGCACCAGGCGGGAGGAGCGCCGTGTTGGCGAGCGCGTCGTACACGACTGCGTCCGCCGAGTCGATGAGCTGTCTGCCTTTTACCGTGATGAGACCAGTGTCACCCGGACCTGCGCCAACGAGAAAAACTTTCCCCTCTGTCACCCCGCGCTCGCTTCTGGTGAAAGTCCCACGCGATCTGCCCATGCTTTGTATTCGAGGGGCGAAATCTCGGATGGCTTGATCTCGCTACGCCCGCCCCAGAACACGTTCGTGTAGAGGACGGCAATGCCACATGCCTCGAGATGACCGTCGATCGCCGCCTTGTGGTCGAGGACGGGCTGCTTGTCCGTCCCGTGAGCGACGGCCATGATGTTCACGTTCGCGAATTCCGGCCCGCCTTCACGCCAATAGGCGTGAGTGAGGATGTGATGGCGGCCGATTTCTCTTCCGGCTTCGATTTCGCGCCCGGTTGGAACGCGCCAATGAAACAATGCATTGTACCGGGTCACGCGCTCGCCAGCGGCAGAGGGCTTCACGTGCTCGAGAAAGGTCGAAAAGCGTCCGATGACTTCGCGCGCGCTCAGCGATCTCGCCACGTGGATGAACTCTTCCAGGGGTAGTCCAGCCTCTTCCGCGCGGGCGAGCCACGGATTGGGTGCTATCTCAGCGGGCGCGAACTCCCGCTTGAGTGCGGCAAGCACACGCCACTCGAGCGCTGACAGCTCCACGATGTTCGTGTCGAGGACGCGGCCGCGCTCTTCGCTTCTCGAGCCTGGCTTCATGCCCCGGCGGCGCACGTGACCAACCCCCAGTGCGAACAGACGCTTGGCGGGCATGATGCGATATGCCTTCGCCCCTACTTTCGAGGCCAGAAACTCACAGTGCTTCGTCATCGAGAATCCCTGAGGGACCTTGAGCGTCGTCCACAACCGATAGACCGAGCCCTGAGTTTCGGCATCGGTGGAGCGAATCACCACGTGTCCTGAGAACGGATCTTCCTTCACCATGTAGTCGAAGGCCGAATCGAGGTTCTCCGGAGCGACTCGCCACGCCACGAGCGCGCCCGGCGCGAGGTTCGTCGCCATCAACGTCTGCCGAATCCGCCTGATGACACCGGCCTCGAGCATCGCCCGCAAGCGCGCGATCACCACATCCTCCGGGAGCTCCGAAGCGAACGCAATCTGCGCAAACGGCTCGTTGACGAAACCGGCGATGCGATCCTCCGACACGGCGAGGATCCGCGCATTTATCGGATCCGAGATCTCGGTAGGGATCGCCGGCGCAGCAGATGTTTCGACTAGCGTCATCGCCCCGACCTCACTCGTCTGCGCCTGACGTAGAGACTCAGCGCGTAGGCGGCGTAGATGCCGAGCGCGATCGTGTAGGCGAGATGGTAGTAAGACGAAGTTTCAGGCATCGTGCTCCGATGTTGCCGCCTGGATGTCGCGCTCGACGGCGTAGCGATAACGCGAGCGGACAAAAGCAAAATAGAGCAGCGTGAACGACAATAGCGAGAGTAGAAGCGTCAGCAGCATTTCACTCGGCAGCGACGGCGAGCTCGGCTTCCCGACGATCGGCAGCGGATGCATGGTGGCGAACATGTAAACGCTCAGATGGATGAACGGAATCAGCAGCGCCCCAAGAACTCCCAGCACCGCCGAATACCGAGCGCGCAGGTCGGGCGACTCGACCGCCCCCCGCAGAACGAGGTAGGCGACGTAGATGAACCAGAGAAAAAGCGTGGAGACGAGACGAACATCCCACCACGCCCAATAGGTGCCCCAGATCGGCCTGGCCCACAGTGGTCCGGTGATCAGTACCACGGTAGTGAACACGACGCCAACCTCGGCGGAGCTTTCGGCGAAGCGGTCGAGCCGCTGATCGCGAATCCAGAGAAAAACCCCGCTCGCGACGGCGACCAGCCCGAACGCGAGGAAAGCAACCCACGCCGAAGGCACGTGAATGTAGAAAATCTTCTGCGCGGCGCCCTGCTTTGCCTCCAGAGGCGTGAAGAACGCCGCTCTGATTACCGTGCCGAGTACGGCCGCGCCGGCGGTGACGGGAAGCCAGGAGATCTTCATGTCGATGTGAGGTGCATTGCCCAGCCAATTTAACCGCGCGAGCCGCCTGCCGGACAGAATCGCGTGGTGGCTAGTCCTCGACCGTGAACGGATAGGTGAGCGTGCAAGCCGCGACGAACACAATGTCGAACGCCAGCAGAAGCTTGAGCCACGCTCCCGCCTCGACGATCGGCCGGCCGCTCAACAGCTTCGCCGTCGCCTGAGACGCGGCGATTACGACGGGAACGAAGAAAGGAAGCGCCAGCATCGGCAGGAGCAGCTCGGCGAGCCTCGTGTTCACCGCCATCGCGCTGAACAAAGTTCCGACGGCGACGAGCCCGATCGCGGCGAGCAGCGCGATCGCAATGAGCGGCGCGGCGATGTCTCCGAGCGGGAGATTGTAGAACAGCGCGAGCGCCGGGATCGCGATCAGCTGCACGGCCGCGACGAAAATCAGATTCGCGAGCGCTTTTCCGAGGAAGATCGCCTCTCTGCTCACCGGCGATGCGAGGAGGCCATCGATCGCGCGATCCGCCGACTCGACGCCAAACGAACGGTGCAACCCGAGCAGGCCGGAGAATGTGAATACGACCCACAGGACTCCCGGCGCGAGATCCGTCACCGCGACGGCCGTGGGATCCCAGGAGTAATAGAAAATGACGAGTCCGAGAAGCGCGAACACGACAGCGGAGAGGAACGCGCTCCGCGTCCGGAACTCGATCGTGAGATCCTTGCGCGCGATGAGCCAGGCGGCGAAAAGCGTATCAGCCACTGGAAGCCACAGCCTCTCGATAGGTAGCGGCGTAGGAAGCGGGGTCAATTCGGTCGCTCGCCTCATAGCGGACGAATTTCCCCCGTTGCATCACCGCCGCGTGGGTCGCGAGCGAGAGTCCCTCGACGAGATTGTGGGTGACGATGATTATCGCCGTCCCCGCTGAACGCAATTCCTTGAGGAGTACCGTCAGTGCGCGTGCTCCGCTGTCGTCGAGACCGCTGTACGGCTCGTCGGCGAGGATGACCTGCGGCGAGTGCACCATCGCACGCGCAATCGACACACGCTGCTGCATGCCGCGGCTGAGCAAGCGAACCGGCGCATCGGCCCGCTCGAGCATCGACATGCGGCCGAGCGCGTCATCGACGCGCGTGCGGGGATCGCGGATCCCGTAGAGGCGTGCCGCGAACGAAACATTCTCGCGCGCCGACAGCGCCTCGTAGAGCATCGTGTGGTGGGAGATGAGACCGACGCGTGAGCGCGCCAGCGTTCCACCGGGAAGAGGGATTCCAGCCAGCGTGGCGCTTCCCGACGACGGTTTGAGGAGGCCGGCCAACAGACGAAGCAGCGTCGTCTTGCCCGCTCCATTCGGTCCGAAGACGGCGAGGCATTCCGCCGGCGCAAGCGAAAACGTGACGCCGGCGACTGCCTTTCTCGATCCGAAGGCACGGGTGAGCTCGGACGCCTCGACGATCGGCGATCGCGTCGAGGAAGTCGTGGGCGGTGCGGGCGGGTTCGTTCGCTTTTGTGAGCGCGGTTTCATTCGCCTAGAACTTGCCACTCTGGCGAGAGCCGCGCAAAACGCTATATCCTTGCGACTCGCGCCAGCTCAGCGAGCCCACGACTTCGCGCCAATGACAGAAGACATCGACGTACTCCTCCAGGAAAATCGGAAATTCGAGCCGCCGCCCGAGTTTACACTCACAGCCAACGTCTCATCCCCCGGCATATATCAGAATGCCGAGCGCGACACGGAGAAGTTCTGGGCGGAGCAGGCGCGCGAGCTGGAGTGGATCAAGCCGTGGAAGAAGGTTCTAGACTGGAAGCCTCCCCACGCCCAGTGGTTCATCGACGGGAAAATCAACGTCGCGGTCAACTGCGTGGACCGCCATGTTCGCGGGGCGCGGAGAAACAAGGCGGCGCTCATCTGGGAAGGCGAGCCTGGTGACACGCGGACCCTCACGTACTGGGATCTTTACCGCGAGGTGTCGAAGTTCGCCAACGTCCTCAGAAAGCTGGGAGTCAAGAAAGGAGATCGCGTGGCGATTTACCTCCCGCTCATACCCGAGGCCGCAATCTCGATGCTCGCCTGCGCGCGGATCGGCGCGATTCACTCGGTCGTGTTCGGAGGTTTCTCACCCGAATCGCTGAGCGACCGGATCAACGATTCCAAGGTGAAGGTTCTGATCACCGCGGACGCCGGCTATCGCCGCGGCCAGGTAATTCCCTTGAAGCGCAATTCCGACAAGGCCTTGGAGACGACTCCATCGATCGAACACGTGGTGGTGGTGCAGCGTCGCCCCGGGAGCTCGGGAGACGAAGCGTTCGCGGAAATGCGGGAAGGCCGGGACCACTGGTGGCACCGTCTCATGCAGGACGCGCCGCTCACCTGCGAGCCCGAGACAATGGACGCGGAAGATGTCTTGTTCATCCTCTATACATCGGGCACGACGGGCAAGCCGAAAGGGATCGTGCACACGACCGGAGGCTATCTCACCGCCGTAGCCAGTACGACCAAAATGGTGTTCGACCTCAAGGAGGACGACGTATTCTGGTGTACTGCCGACATCGGTTGGGTGACGGGCCACTCGTATCTCGTCTACGGTCCTCTCGCCAACGGCGCGACATGCGTGATGTACGAGGGCGCGCCCGACTGGCCCGAGAAGGATCGGTTCTGGGACATTTGCGAGCGGCGCGGGGTCACGATCCTCTACACCGCGCCGACGGCGATTCGAGCGTTCATGAAGTGGGGTGACGAGTTTCCGGCGAAACACGATCTTTCCCGCCTTCGTCTGCTCGGCTCGGTCGGGGAGCCGATCAACCCCGAAGCGTGGATGTGGTACCGTGAGCACATCGGCGGCAATCGCTGCCCGATCGTCGACACCTGGTGGCAGACGGAAACCGGTGCAATCATGATCTCGCCGCTGCCGGGAATCACACCGACGAAACCCGGAAGCGCGACGATGGCGCTTCCCGGATACGCGGCCGACCTGCTCGACTCATTGGGTAAACGCATCGACGTCGGCGGTGGACTACTCGCTGTCACGAAGCCGTGGCCATCGATGCTGCGCACGATCTGGGGTGACGACGAGCGCTACGTGCAGACCTATTTCTCGAAATGGCCGGGCCGTCCCGATCTGTATTTCCCCGGCGACGGAGCCAAGAGAGACAGCGATGGCTACTTCTGGATTCTCGGACGAGTCGACGACGTGCTGAACGTCGCGGGCCACCGCATCGGCACGATGGAGGTCGAGTCGGCGCTCGTCGAGCACCCCGCGGTCGCCGAAGCAGCGGTTGTCGGCAGGGCGCACGAGCTCAAGGGACAGGCGATCGCGGCGTTCGTGACACTTCGCGACAAGAACAAAGCGAGTCCGGCGCTGCGCGATGAGCTCAGAGAATTTGTCGCGAAGAAGATCGGGGCGCTCGCGCGTCCCGACGACATTTTGTTCTCCGCTGATCTTCCAAAAACGCGTTCCGGAAAAATCATGAGACGACTGTTGCGCGACATCGCGGAGGGACGCGCGTTGGGCGACACGACGACGCTCGCAGACCCGAATGTCGTGGCCAGTCTCAAGGATCAGTACGAAGACAAGGAAGGCTGATTTCTTATCAGCCCAGCGGGGGGCCCGGCTGGGTATTTATCCCTTTTGGCTTAAGGCTTTAGCGGCCAGACCGAACAAAAGCCGACGCATTTCGGCCTTGGGAGAAATGTCGAAATCATTTCCCCTTCCCAGTAAACAAATGCCTTATATTGAGGCCTCGCAGCGGGCCTCAACCCCTCGCTAAAAAAAGCAAGCGTCGCCGCGGAAATCCGCGCGAAATATGAACGGATTCTCCCTCGAATCGGGGTTACTGAGGGAGGTCCGTCTCGTCTTATATGTACACGACACAACCGCTTTTGAAGGACCGGTTTGCAGCCCGTTGGCTGGTAGCCGGCACCATCAAAACTTCTTTGGAGACATACGACAATGAATGCGACCCGTTTTCTGGCCGCGATGGTGCTTGGAACCGCCATCTGTTCAGCGCAGGCGAATGCGCAGAGCTGCAGCGGCAACGCTGGAAGCTGTAACCTCACCAACACCGCGTCGGTTACCGTTGGCGCGCTGGTCAAGCTTGGGATGAGCTCTGCGTCGACCACGCTCACCTCGCCATCGGCCGATCAGGTTGATGCTGGTACGACGTTGTACGACGCCGGCCCGACGTTCACCGTCAAGGCCAATCGTAGCTGGACGCTGAAGATCAAGACCACCGCTTCACCGAGCTGGACGTACGTGGGTTCGGACGCTGGTGTTAAGCCGATCAGCGATTTGACCTGGTCGAACGCAATTGCCGGCACCTACGCGGCGATCACGACCAGCGACGCGACCGTAGCATCAGGCGCGGGCGCGACGAACGGCGGGGCCGCGGCGGTCCACTTCAAGACTCTGTGGTCGAACGACTTCACCAGCGCGAGCAATGCTCCAGGTACGTACAGCTTGCCGATCGTATTCACCCTTACGGCTCCATAACTAATGCAAAAGTCTCGCTCTCACCCGCCCGCAGGGGCGGGTGAAGAGCGCAGAGGGCGAGTACGGGCGACCGTGCTCGCCCTCTGCGCTATAGGAGTAGTGGTCTCGCAGCCCGCGCACGCGCAGCTGCTCGTAGACCCGCTCGAAGTGACGATGCTCACCACCGGCACGAATCGCGTCTCAGCCAGTTTTTCAATGGTGAACGCGTCGGACAAGGTGGTGCAGGCTTCGATCTCCCGTCAGGATTGGGATCGCATGGAGAACGGCGACAACCGGTTTCTTCCCGGCGGAACCAGTAGCTCATCATGCGGCGCGATGCTCACCGTTTCGCCTCTCTCGATCCGCATTGAGGCACACACGACGCGGATCGTCCGGCTGGGCGTTCAGAACGCCGCGGCGCTGAGCAAAGAGTGCTGGAACATCGTGTTCGTCGAGGAAGTCCCTCAGCGCGCGGTCGCTGGAGCGAACTCGCTCCAGTACATCTTCCGCACCGGCGTGAAAGTTTACGTCGCCCCTCCCGGCCTGAAGCGCGATGGCGCGGTCGAAGACATGGCTGTGGAAGACGTGGCTGTGACAGCTGCCGCCTCTTCGACACCTCCGGTAAAACCTGCCGCTGCAGTGTCCGCCGCCACCAAGAAGCAAATCTCGATTCGCTTCCACAACACCGGCGGAATGCACCTCCTCGCCAAAGGGCGGCTCGAGTTCCGCCGCCTCGACAACTCGCTCGCGACCCAAGTTCCGATCACGGAATTCCCTACCCTCCCCGGCTCAACCCGGAAGGTGATGGTCGACGTTCCGAGCGGGCTCGCTCCGGGTGAGTACGTCGTACTCGCTCTCATCGATTTCGGCGGGGCGGAGCTGGTTGCCGGCCAGATCGATTTCCAGGCGAAGTAGGGAAGAGTGTTTGCGCTCGGGCGGAACTTCCGTCACGGCAGCGTCAGTGCGGCGATATCGCTCGCGCTGATCCTGTGCGCGTCTCCGCTCGCGGCGCAGAAGACCATTCTCACGCTCACTGGCGCCACGATCA
>CAJDUK010000035.1_pt1 | contig 14426 bp, 17 predicted proteins | sample 7390591 | NCBI WGS metagenome assembly CAJDUK01 (sample SAMEA7055672, study PRJEB34461) | soil metagenome | biome: terrestrial ecosystem; feature: Peninsula; material: soil | place: Antarctica | collected 2016
AAGTTGCCGATGTAGAGTGGGTTCCTCGCCCAAGCGAAGATCCCATAGGTGACCAGCCGCTGCACGTTGCGTGAGCGGCGCCGCGTCACGGTCCCCGCGGCCGCCACGCCGGCGAGTCGTATCGCTTCCCCCATGATGATGAGTGCGAGGCCGACCTCCCAGCGAAACGGAGAGGTCGAGCCCGGCATCACCAGTGGAATTCCCAGGAAGAGGAGGGGAAGCCAGCCGCGGTGGCGGAAGAGCACAGCGCCGATCTGCGCCGGGATCGACTGCTCGGCGACGCTGACCCTGGGATTCGTGCGCGACATCTAGCTGTCTTCCCATGGCGAGAAGAGCGTTCGCCATTGGTCAGGGACCGGAATCGGCTTGCCGTCCGTCGAAACCGTCCTGGTTTCGAACTTCCTGCCTCACGATGAAGCTGGTGTTGCCGACGGAGGTCATGCCTGTTCGGATGCTGAGGTCGTCGCCAGGGAAAGTCTGGGCCTGATATGATGCCTCGACCTTTCGCACAACCGCCCACAGGCTCGACTTCATGTAGGCGTCGTACGACATGTGGCGCTCCAGGGCAGACCACCGCGCACGCTCGAGCAGGGTGAGCATGTGAGCGTGATTCACGTGCCCAACCGAATCACAATCGCTCGGATAAATGTGAATCTTCAAGTCTTCGGTCATCGGATGGTCTGAGTGGTGGCCAAGCGCGAAAGCTAACGCTCGCGGGGCGTCACACCATTAAGGCGCTAGATTTCGACAATGCCGCCTGCCGACACCGACACCGCGCTCTACCTCGACGAGCCAGAGGCGGTAGACCGCTTTCTCGACGAAATATCGGATGTGAAGGAGATTGCCCTCGATACCGAGGGCGCGAGCTTTCATCGCTTTCTCGACCGCATCTATCTCCTCCAGATATCCACCCGCGACCGCAGCGCGATCATCGATCCGCTTCCCATCGGGTCGCCTGCCAAGCTCGGCGACCTGCTCCAGAGCAAAGTTGTCGAAGTCGTCTTCCACGACGCCGACTATGATCTGCGGCTGCTGCACCAGGATTACGGCTGGCACGTCACCAACATCTTCGACACGCGGATTGCTTCGCAGCTGTTGGGGATCAAATCGTTCGGACTCGCCGCGCTGCTGGAGCAGTACTTCGACGTGAAACTCGACAAGAAGCACCAGCGCGCCGACTGGTCCATGCGTCCGCTGAGCCCTGACATGCTCGAGTACGCCGCCCAGGACACGCGCTTCCTTCTGCAGCTGAAGGATCACATGAAGGGTGAGCTCGATCGGCGCGGACGTCTGCACTGGGCCAAGGAGGAATTCGCGCGGCTAGAGGGAACACGGTGGGAAGCCGAAGAGAGCATGGAAGGATTTCTACGCCTGAAGGGAGCTCGGGATCTATCGCGGCGGGAGCTGGCGGTGCTCCGCGAAGTCGCCAACTGGCGCGACACTGTTGCGGCGCAGCTCGATCGGGCCACTTTCCGCGTGATGGGCAACGAAGTGCTCTTCGAGCTCGCGCGTACCACTCCGAGGAGCGTATCTGAGCTGGCCGCGATAAAGGGGATGCCGAAGGGAATATTGGACCGCGCAGGTAGCGACATTGTCGCGGCAGTGCGCCGAGGAAACGAGGTTCCCGAGGCCGAGCTGCCGAAGTTCCCCAAGGGTCAAAGGTGGAACAAGGATCGCGACTTCGACGACAGGGTCGCCCGACTCAAATCGGTCCGCGATGCCGCCGCTACTCGGCTCGAGCTGGATCCCGGAGTTCTGTGCTCGCGCGAGAGACTCGAGAACATCGCGCGGAGCGGAGCGAAGAGCGTTGAGGAGCTTGCGGCCGTTCCCGACCTGCGGCGCTGGCAGATCGAAGAAATGGGAGAAGGCTTTGTGAAGGCGTTAGCGGCCGGAGCTTAGAAGCCCAAGTAAGCTCTCACCCGCGGCTCCATCTTCTCGGGCGTCCAGAACGGCATCCACACGAGATTCACTTCGACCTTTTCCACGCCCGGGAGCGACTTCACTTCGTTTTGCGCGTTGGTCATCAGCTCGGGCCCGGACGGACAAGCTGGCGAAGTGAGCGTCATGTCGATCTTCACCGTCGAACCGTCGACGGCGATTCCGTAGACGAGTCCAAGATCGATGATGTTGAGCTGAAGATCCGGATCCTTTACCCGTCGGAGCGCGAGCTTCACCTGGTCCTCGGACACAGCTCCGGTGGTGGCCGGCGCATCGGTTTCGGCTGCCACCGAAGTGGCGGCGGATGCTGGTGTAGTGGTGGATTCGTCGCTCATGACAGATGCTCGCGTTTAGCTATCGAATAATCACCCGGGCGAGTGCTCTGAAACAAGAGCGGTCGCCCTCAGGGCGCCCGCCGAGTGTTCAACCGAGTCGGACCTAGCGGCTCTTCTTCGAGCTGCTCTTCTTCGCGGGCGAGCTTTTCTTGCCCGATGTGGCCTTGCGCGAAGAGCTGACCCGGTTCCTCGAAGACGCGCTGGCAATCGTGTGGTGCTTGGACGAGCGGTGACGTCGTCTCGACGCGCGCCGCGGAGGAGGATTCCAGCCCACTTCGCGATCTGCGCGGAAACGCCGCGAACCGGATGCGAGCTTGGGCCCGTCGAGGACCGAAAGTACCGCCGCATCAGAGAGATCAGCGCGAACGTCCGAGATCACCTTGGCCGGACGCAGAGCACGGGCGGCGTGCACGCGGTTGGTGAGGAGGATCACGAACATCTCACGCTCAGGGTCTATCCACATCGAGGTGCCGGTAAAGCCGGTGTGACCATAGGCCGTAGGCCCGAGGTACCGCCCAGAGCCGTAGTCGCCTTCCGCGGTGTCCCAGCCGAGCGCGCGGTGGCCGAAGGACCTGGAGGTGAAAAGCTCCACAGTCGGCTTGCTAATGATCTGCACGCCGTTGTATTCGCCGCCATTCAGCATCATCTGCGCAAAGACCGAAAGGTCCGCGGCAGTGCTGAACAGACCAGCGTGTCCGGCAACCCCACCCAAAGCGTAGGCATTCTCGTCGTGGACCTCTCCTCTCAGCGGATAGCCGCGGGGAGGGGTCACTTCAGTCGGAGCGATGCGGTAGCGGAGCGAGTCCGCGGGGCGATAGAAGGTCTCGTTCATCCCGAGCGGCTCGAACACGCGCCGCGCCAGGAACTTGTCGAGTGGCTCGCCAGCGACGACTTCGACCAGGAGTCCAAGGACGTCGGCTCCCAGATCGGAGTAGATGTATTGGGCGCCAGGACGGCCTTCGAGGTTCGTGCTGAGGACCAGCGCCCGCGCTTCGAGCGGGGTCTGAGCGATGCGCCAGATGTCCCGGCCGGCCGGCAGTCCCGAGGTGTGGGTGAGTAGCTGGCGGATCGTGACTCTGTCCTTGTCGCCGCCGCCGAATGTGGGGATGTAATTCACGACCGGATCATCGAGTCCGATCTTTTTCTCGTCGTAGAGAATCATGACGGCCGTCGTGGTGCCGACGACCTTGCTTAGAGACGCGACGTCGTAGATCGTCCGCTGGGCGTCAACCTGTGTGCTGCTGGTGCTCCATGAGAGCCTGCCGAAGCCCTTCTCGAACACCGCAGCGCCTTTTCTGCCCACGATGACGGCGGCGCCAGGGTATCCCCCAGCCTTTATCCCGCGCTCGATTACGCGCTCAATGGCGCCGAGGCGATCGCCGGACATCCCGACTGACGTCGGAGACTTGACCGGCAGGCCGTCGCCCGCGCGTGTCACCGTCAGTGCGGTAAGAATGACTCTAAGCAACGCTAACTCCTTGAACTACCTTAATTTATACAGACCGCATGAGCTAAGGTTCCGACCCGGCCGGGATGGGCTTAAGGCTCCGCGGTGAGGCGGGCATACAGTTGCAAACGATTCCGTAGAGGGAAGGTCACCGATTTTTCAGGGAAACCCAAAATAGATGGAATGGGTGAAAAGTCACTGGTTTTTTTCGAGGAAACTCAAGTTTGATGCGTAGTGACTAACAGGATGTCCGAGATGCCAATCGATCAGCTCGACCTCAAGCGTGCGATGGCCGGCGATGAAAGGGCGATGCAGCGACTTTGGTCGCAGCATGCGCCACACATCGACGCGGTCGTTCGCAGGCTGTGCGACGACGCCGAGCTGGCCGCCGACATCTCGCAGGAGGTCTGGATGCAAATCTTCCGGGCCTTGCCAAGCTATAGGGGCGAGTCGCAATTCGGCACGTGGGCCCACCGCATCGCGGTGAACCGCACTCTTAACGCATTACGCAAGATCAGGCGCATCGCGAAGCTCGAAGTGGACATCGAAGATGACTCGGCGATTACGGAGAATGAGAGCGATCGGACGTTCCTGGCGGAATCGATCGAGCAGGCGATGACGAGGCTTTCGCCGGGAGCCAGGGCGGTCTTCGTGCTCCATGACATCGAAGGATATACGCACGGGGAAATCGGAGAGGAGCTCGGAATCACGCCGGGCGGATCGAAATCTCAATTGTTCAAGGCACGCGCGAAGCTGCGGAAGCTGCTCGCGAATCTGGTGGATGATTCAACAACCGTCGCAGGAAAGGGGAAGCCACATGTCGCACCTGTCTGAAGAAAAGCTCGACGAGCTCGTTGCCGCGGAGAGAGAGCGTCAACAGCCGCCGCTCAACGATTGGCGGACAATTGCCGCCAGAGCGAGAGAGGAAGGTCTCATTCGCGAGTCATCGTCCGGTGGGTGGGTGTCGGGTCAACCTTGGATGCGTGCCGCAGCGGCAGTGCTGCTGCTCGTAGGTGGAATCGCGATCGGCCGCACGATGATCGGTCTTCCCAGCGCCACCGCCAGCTCCGGCGCGGTCAACGTGTCGAGCCCTTCGACTACGCCGACCATCGCCGAGGCGAGCTTCGCCTCGGTGGAAGAAGCAAGCGCCAGTCTGCTTCGCGCGGCGCGCGACTACGAGCGCGCCTCGAGATTTCTGGCCGCGAACAACACTTCGAGCTCGAACAAAGACAGCTCGGCGATTTATACGGCGCGACTGGCCGCGCTCGACCAGATGGCGAACGCGACCGAGAACGCGCTCCAGACAGCGCCCCACGATCCGGTCATCAACCAGTACTACCTGGCGACAATGGGTGCGCGTGTAGCGACGCAGCAGATGGTCGCGCGCCCCGTCGTTGGACTCAAGGGGTTCTAGGTGAGGATGCGAGAGAAGATGTTGACCATTAGAGACGCCTCGATTCTGGCGGCCGCTCTCATCGGAGCGCTGGCTTGGCCGGTCTGCATCTACGCCCAGAATACGACGCACGTGGCAGTTGAGCCACCGGGTTGGTTCGGCGTCACGATCTCGGACGAGGCGATGCTCGACGAGCGCGGCAATGCGTTCTTCGATTCCTACCCTGTCGTCACCACTGTCGAGCGTGGCTCACCGGCGGCAAGAGCGGGGGTCGTCCCTGGAGATGTCCTGGTCTCCTTCAACTCGCACGACATGCGCGGCGGATCGCTGCAGATGCGCAAATGGCTGCGACCCGGCGCGCCATTCGTGCTTCGGCTTAAGCGGAACGACGCGGTACGAGTCGTCCGCGGCACTCTGGGGAAAGCGCCGGAGAATTGGGAGAAGAGAGTGGTTGTCGAGCTCTCGATGCCGGAGCGGATGGAGATGCGCACGATGTCGCCAGCGCGCGAGCCCACCGCCTCCGCGGGAGTGACGCGCGTTCGAATGCCGGCGCCGCCGCCTTCGTCGGTGCTTCTGCCCGCTCTTGGTTATGGCGGCGGAGTCTATCCTTTCGCCGGTGCGGAGTTCACCGCGCTCAACGACGATCTGAGTGAGCTGCTTGGCGTAAAGGAGGGGGTGTTCGTGACGAACGTCGCGGAAGGCTCACCGGCGCGAATCTCCGGGCTGCGCGGCGGAGACGTCATCCTCAGGGCGGATAGCATCAAGGTCGACACTCCGATCGATCTTGTGCGCGCCATTCGCGCCGCGCGTCCCGACAACACCGTCAGCCTCCAGATAATCCGGAAGCACAGGCCACAGACGCTCGTTCTGCGCTGGTAGCGCTCGGCGTTCAGTCGGGGAGCTTCCGCGCCTCCGGAACGAGCGAAGCGTGAATGGCGATCGACGCCACCGCTCCGCTCGCGGCCGCGACGATCGCCATCTGTGGACCCGGCGCGATGTCACCCGCGGCATACACGTTCTTGACTGAGGTGTGATTCCGTTCGTCGATCACGAGGCGTCCGAGATCATCGCGCTTGCATCCAAGCTGAGCGCCCAGGTCATCGGCCGGGTACTGGCCGATCGCGAAATAGAGGCGCTCGCAATCGAGTGACATTCCGCCTTCGAGATCTATGCCGATGATCTCCTTGGATTTGGAGACTACACCCTTGATCGGCGCTTCGAGCACCGGGATGTTCAGCGCCTTGAGCTTGTCGAGAAGCACCTGGCTCATCTCCGGCTTCTCGCCATTCGTGCAGATGACGATCTGTTTGGTCCACGTCCCGAGCGCGAACGCCATCCCAACTGCTTTCCTCCCTGTACCGACGACGACGGTTTTCCTGTCCCGCGTCTCGTAACCGTCGCAGTCAGGGCAGACGTGAACGGTCTCGCCGTAGCATCGGTCGAGGCCGGGGATGTCGGGCCAGAAATCCTTGATTCCGATCGAGAGCAGGATTCTCTCGGCCTCGATCGTCATTCCGCCACGAAGGCAGAGCTCGAACCGCTCACCAGGCTCGTTGAGCGTCCGGTCGACGATGCCGTCAACGAAATCGACGCCGAACTTCCCACACTCTTCGCGCCCAATGGCTCGAAGCTCGGGCGGGCGAATCCCCTGGTGTCCCAGGTAGCCGTTGATGCCGCGGGTTTCCCAGTTGCGGGGATCACCGGAATCGATGACCACGACGTCGTGGAGATAGCGCGCGAGCCAAAGCGCGGCGCATAGTCCCGCGGGCCCGCCACCGACTACAGCTACGTCATAGCGTTTTGCTGTCATGCGGGGCGCGGGTGCAAGTTCGATTCCCCGCAGTCGCGCCCGATGTTCGCGCGTCAGTCCGTTGCGATGCTCGATCTCAAAGCTTGAATTCGAACTGCGTCGTGATCACCCACCGATCGGAGTTCCTGGTGAAACCGCGGCCGAAGCCGAGTCCCGCTTCCACGCCTCGCGAGAGTTCGGTCTTTCCAGTAGCAAACAGCTGGTGACGCTGACGACCGCTCGAGTCGAACCGCGAGACTGGCCCAAGCACGGAATAGTATTCGAGTCCTACAGATCCCTCATCGCCGAGTGAATAGCCAAGCTGCGCGCGCGGCTCGAATTCCCATGATTGCGGACCCGCGTCCAATCCCCGCTCGAACGCGGGATTCAACAGGAAGGAGATCTTGCCAAACTGCTTGCCGAGAATCGGTGAGAGCTCGTACGCCCAGCGGTTTTCAGCGAAGCCATCCCGTGCGTATCCGATCTCCTGCGACAGCCCCGCGTCGAAAGGGAGATTCAACTTGGATGGCGCTACAGCGGTGAGGCGAACGCGATTTCCGACGTACTGAACCCCAGCGCCATTCCTCGCATACATGATTGCATAGAAACTGCCCTCGAGCCAGCCGGCGAGTCCCGTGCTCAACTCGAGGCTCGATCTCAGGGCGCGGTGGGTAGCGCGCCCTTCCGCGTCGTCGGCCAGCTGGGAGCCGGAGGGGACAAAGTTGGTATGCAGCTCGAACTCGCCGCTGCCTCTTGGGGAAATTCCGGTCCCGTATACTTCGAACTCGTAACCCTGCTGCGCCTCTGCCGCCGTCGCCAGGAGAAGGATCGCCAACACGGCGAGTGATATTCTGATCAACATGTCTGTCTGGAGTGGTTTAAGGTTAGAGGAAGGAGAAACTAGCCACCCTTTCTAATCCAGACAAGTACGCTCGGGATTAATATTCTGTCGTCCACCGTTGTTGCCAGTAATCCAGTTCGCTAGAGTGGACACCTTCCTTCTTCTAGCTTCGAAAAGCTGAAAGCTGAACTCTTTCATCCCATTGGTCAGATGAAGATTGCGATCCTCGACCCCGCCAGCGGCATCGCGGGAGACATGTTCCTCGGCGCGCTTGTCGACGTCGGACTCGACAAGGGATGGCTCGAGCGCTTGCCGTCGACTCTCGGCTTGAGCGATGTCGGAGTTCGGATCGAGGACGTCCAGCGATCCGGGGTGAGGTGCGTCAAAGTCGACTTCGACATCCCGCCGCAGCCGCACGGAAGGGCGGTCTCGGAAATCCATCGACTCATCGATACGCTAAAAATCCCCGATAAGGTCGCCCGCTCCGCGCACGCGGCGTTCGAGGTGATCGCGGCTATCGAGGCGGCAATCCACGGTGTCGCGCCCGACGAGCTGCATCTCCACGAAGTCGGAGCGGTCGATGCGATTCTCGACATCATTGGATCGATTTGGGGCGTCGAGCTGGTTGGTATCGAGCGCATCTACAACACCAAAGTCTCGCTTGGAGACGGCACTGTGAAAACCGCGCACGGTATCCTGCCGGTGCCCGCTCCCGCGACATTACGTTTGCTCGAAGGATTCAACGTGCGGCACGGACCGCCGGGATCGGGAGAGCTCACGACGCCGACCGGGGCCGCGCTGCTGCGCGTTTTGTCCAAAGGTGCGCCACCCCAGGAGTACAGCCCGCTGCGCAGCGGCTACGGCGCCGGCACGCGTGACATCCATGGGCAACTCAACGCGCTCCGCATCATCCTCGGCGAGGCGACGCTCGATCACGGCGATCACGCTCACCATCATCACCACGAGCACGTACATACCGAGCACCTGCACGTGCTGAGCGCCGACATTGATGACATGTCGCCCGAGGAGCTCGCCGGAGCCGCCGATGTGTTGCGTGCCGAGGGAGCGTTGGACGTCGTGCTGCTGCACACGACGATGAAGAAGGGGAGGCTAGGAACGCGCGTCGAAGCGCTGGTGCAATCGTCGGATCTGGCGCGGCTGGAAGAGAAGATTTTCCTGCAATTTACGACCATTGGCGTGAAGACCTTCGACGTCGTACGCAAAGCTCTTATGCGCGAATCGCGGCTCGTTCGGTTCGATGGCCGCGACATTCGAGTGAAGGTCGCGACACTCCCCGATGGCACGCGGAGAGCGAAGCCGGAATTTGACGATCTGCGACGCGTCGCCGAGGAAACTTCCCGACCACTGGCGGAGATCCGTTCCGAGGTGCTGAACACGCTCAACGAAACGAATCTCGAGTCATCCGCGGCACGGGGAGAATAGAGTGGATCTCGGGGCGAGACTCATTAGCGCAATTCGCGCGTCCGCGCGGGAGCGCATCGCTTATGTCTGTTACTCGGGCGGGATCGATTCGACCTTGGTACTGGCGGCGTCGGTGCGCGCGGATGTGGAGACCGTCGCTCTGCTGGGCGTAAGTCCTTCACTAGCGACGGCGGAGCGCGAGGACGCGCATCGGATCGCCAAAGAGATCGGCGTCCGCGTCGAGGAAGTGGAGACGAACGAGATGGAGCTCGCCGGCTATCGCGCCAATGCCGGCGACCGCTGCTATCACTGCAAGAGCGCGCTTTACGACACGGTGCAGACGCTGGCGGCCACGAGGAATTCAGAGGAAGTAATCTTCGTCGGAACGCACGTAGATGATCTCGGCGAGCATCGTCCCGGACTCCAGGCCGCGATGGAGCGCGGTGTGGTTGCGCCGCTCGTCGACGCGGGATTCAACAAGGCGGACGTTAGGGCTCTCGCGCGGCAATGGAAGTTGTCGAACGCCGAGAAGCCGGCTGCGCCATGCCTCGCCAGCAGAGTACCGGTTGGGGTGGAAGTGACGCCGGAGCGGCTGGCCCAGATCGAAGCAGTCGAGAGTTTTCTACGTTTGCACGACATCTGGCCCGCACGGGCGCGCTGGCACGAGAGCGTCGTTCGCCTCGAGATCCCGCCGGACTTGTTCGAGCGGGTCGTCACGGAGCCACTGCGCGGCGACCTCCGGCGAGCATGCAGAAAGGCCGGATTCAAGTTCGTCGCGCTCGACCTCGGCGGACTCCAAAGTGGAAGTCTGTCGCTTCCCCTCGTGGCGTCATGACGCAAGTTCGCTGGGACCGCGACCGCGAGTCGCGTACTGGAGTGCCTGAGGTCGTCTATGGTCCGGGTAAGAAGAGCGCGCATCTGCGGGAAATATTCGAGAACACGACAGAGCTGCGCATCGCCTCTCGATTGAGCGAGGAGCAGATGGCGGTGCTGGCCGATGTGGCGACGATCCATCCCGAAGCGCGCATGGCCGTGCGCAACGCGCGAGCGAAGAGAAACATTCCGTTGGTTCCCATCATCACGGCGGGAACGGCGGACATCCCGGTAGCACTCGAAGCCGCGGTCACACTCGAAGCGATGGGAGTGCCGACCGCTACCCACTTCGACGTTGGAGTTGCCGGGATACATCGCCTTCAATCGATCCTGCCTGAGCTCGCGGGAGCTCGCGTGTGCATCGTCGCTGCGGGAATGGACGGAGCGCTCCCGGCGGTCGTCGCGGGCCTCGTGCACGCTCCAGTGATTGGCGTGCCGACCTCGGTGGGAACCGGTGTCGCCCAAGGCGGGATGGTGGCGCTCAATACCATGCTTGCGAGCTGCAGTCCCGGTGTCGCTGTGGTAAACATCGATAACGGATTCGGCGCCGCGTGTCTCGCGCTCAAGATCATTGGAAGCGACAGGCCCGACTAGAAACCCAAAACCCGCACCGGACACTACAATGACACCACTGGTCGGCTGGGAAAACTTCTACATAATCATCGGCTCGTCAGCAGCAGCCCTGACGGGTTTGATGTTCGTCGTGATCACTCTGACGGCCGAGAGAAGGGGAACGGATGACAGCGCCGGATTGGATGCATTCGCGTCACCGACTGTCCTGCATTTCTGCGCGGTCCTGCTCGTCGCTGCCATTCTGACCACGCCCGGCCACACCACCGCGAGTCTGAGCTTCTGTCTCACCGTCGTCGGCTTGGGCGGGATCGCGTATACGACGTCCATCACCATTAGAATGCGCCGGCAGAAAACGTATGCTCCGGTCACCTCCGATTGGATCTGGCACATTCTTCTCCCGTTGGTCGCCTACGTCTGTCTGCTCGGATCAGGCGCCGTGGTTTGGGGAAGCGCGGCTGCCGCGCTTTATTCGGTCGCGGCTGGTGCTCTCTTGTTGCTTTTTATCGGGATCCACAACGCCTGGGACGCGGCGACGTGGATGGCGGTACACAGAAAGAAATAGCAGCTACTTCGACCCGCCGAGCTCGTTTTGCATCGCGGCGTAATACTGTGCTAGCGCTGGTGCGTCGCGCTCATCGCCGATGTTTCCGAGTACCACGGCTGCGTTGCGAGCGAGGCCGCGCCGCTTCGCACGCTTCATTGGAGAATTCCGGAACGCGCTGCGAAACGCCTCGTCGTCCATCGCGAGCAACTCTCTGGCGAGAGATCGCGCATCACGCTCTCCAATCTGTGGTCGCGGAGCGAACGCGGGCTCGCGAAGCTCCTGGGCGAACTTGACGTTGTACGGGCAAACGTCCTGGCAGATATCGCATCCATAGATGTGGGTGCCGATTTGCGGGCGCAATTCCTCGGGAATCGCGCCCTTCATCTCTATGGTGAGGTACGAGATGCAGCGCGTGGCATCGAGCATCCTCGGCTCTACGCGGTCGGCTTCAAAGGGCGCGTCGGCAGCGAGATCCAGATCGAGGAGCAGCGCGCCGATGAAGAAGAAGGAGCCAATGCGCGGGTTCACCAGATTGGTGTTCTTTCCGAACCACCCCAACCCAGCGCGACGCGCCAGATCGCGCTCCAGAATTGGACCGGTATCGACGTACGGCTTTCCTTTGACCAGGCGTCCTAGCTCTGATTCGAGCCAGTCGTGCAGCTCCTCGAGCTTGTCGCGCATGACGTCGTGATAGTCGTCCCCGCGCGCGTAGCGCGCGATGGGCCCGCTTGGCGCGCGGCCACCGTAGTTCATGCCGACGACAATCGCGCTGGTGGCCCCCGGGACAGGCAGTCGCGAATCACGGCGCTTCTCCGCGGCTCGCGGGAGATAGTCCATCTCCCCCGCGTAACCTCGGGCCACCCACTCATCAAAGACGCCTGCCGTCTCCATCGGGCCAAGCGACGTGATTCCGACCAGGTCGAAGCCGAGTCCGGAGGCTTGGGCCTTGATCAGCTGCTCGAGCGACAGCTCCTGACGGACGACGGCGGTCATTGGCTCGCGGCGGCCCAGCGCGCGTAGCGCTCGACGTCAGTGACCGAAGGCACCGCATTGTAGTCCCCATATGCGGTGTACATCCGCCAGCGGAGATACGTGGGATCGGGCAACGGCAGGAAGGGAAAATGCTTGTACCAGGCGTTCGCCCTGAATCGCCAGGTGATTCGGATCAGGTCGAGCGCGAGGCCTGGACGGCGGCATGCGCGCAATGTCAGACGCAGCGCGAGTTGGAACCATGGCATGACGACTTCTAATATATAGAAGTGCCGAAGCGAGCTTTCAAACCGCGAGTCGTAGGTCTGATCTCTGATACGCACGGGCTGCTCAGGCCCGGGGTACACGACGCATTGACTGGGGTCGAGATCATTCTTCACTCCGGCGACGTCGGTGGCTCCGGCATCCTGGACGAGCTCCGATTGATCGCGCCCGTCAAAGCCGTGTTCGGCAATACCGATCCGCAGGATGAGCCCGAGTTGAGCGAAGAAATCGTGTTTGAAATCAACGGAATGCGCGTGCATGTCAGTCACGGCCACGAAGTGGGCAGCCCGACCCCGGCAAAGCTCGCCGCTCGCTACGACGCCGATGTCATCGTGTTTGGCCATACACATCTCCCGCACGTCTCCAGACTTGGGAAGCAGCTGTTCGTGAATCCCGGTGCGGCGGGTCCGAAGCGTTTCAATCTTTCTCCCAGCGTCGGGCGACTGACGATTACCGGCGGAAGCGCGGAGGTGGAGATCGTTGACATCGTTTGAGCTGATGACAGAGGAAGTCCAAGTGTGGGTAGCGTCGCTCGAAGTCACCGATGCGCGCTACACCCACCTCTCGCACACCCTTTCACGGGAAGAGCAGGGACGCTCGGATGTCATGGCTCCGATTCTCGCCCGCCGCTTCGTGGTCGCGCGGGGGATTCTCCGTTCACTTTTGGCGGGGTTTACGGGAACCGCTGCGGAGAAGTTGCAATTCATCTACGGTACGTCCGGCAAGCCATCGCTCGCCGATCACGACATCCATTTCAATGTCTCGCATTCGGCGGAGCTGGGGCTGTTCGCCTTCGCGCCCGATCGCGCCGTTGGGGTGGATGTCGAGAATGAGCGCCCAGTCCGACGGCTGCTCGACGTAGCGCAGCGTTTCATGTCGGAAGACGAGATCCGGTCGCTCGCCGCGACCGCCCCCGATGAGCGCGACGCGGCATTTCTGCGGTCCTGGGTCGTGCGCGAAGCGCGCCTCAAGGCGGAAGGAAAGGGGGTCTGGTCAGGCTCCGAGGCAAGCAAGGCGCAGGAGAATCTCACCCATAAGCTCTTTGCGCCGCGGCCCGGGTACATCGCCGCGGTTGCTGCCGCAGATTCGGAGTGGCGACTCTACACCTGCGCGGTGAAGGACTAAGTCGGCGTATCGGGCATTCACCCGAGAACCACTGTCGCCCGCAGGCGCAGGCCATACGATTGCCGACATATCTTTGCGTCCGCCGTGTACCGATTGCTTATTACACTTCTCGTGTCCATTCTTGGCCACGCTGGCGGTCGTGGACCGTGAAAGGCTCGCTTCGGCTCGACGAGGAGGTAGGATGCGGAAGATCTCTGGTTTGTTTGGTACGCTCGCTCTGATAGTAGCTGTGACGTCGTGCGGTGGTTCTACTGCGCCCGGTGGAGGCGGAGGTGGCGGAGGAGGAGGTGGCGGAGGCGGAGGCACTTGTCCCGCCGGCACGTTCTGCATGGGCTCCAGCATCTTCTTCACGTCTACCGCAACCGCGCAGCCAGTGAGCTTGATGGTCGGCACCAGCCAAGCGGTGACCTGGTTCAACGATGGAATCGGTCACAACGTGATTTTCGACGACCCCAATAGTGCGCTGGCAGTCGGCAATGGAGCCTCGGGCGACATTCCCATTCCCGCTGTCGGTACGTTTCAACGTCAGTTCGCAGCCGCCGGAACTTATCCGTTCCACTGCACCATTCACGGAACTGCGACGACCGGAATGCGCGGCTCCGTGGTTGTTCAGTAACCACCCGATTAGAAGAACGAAACTCCATCCAGGGTCTTCGGCGGAGTGATGCCCAGCGCGGCCAACGCGCTCGGCATCACGTCCACAGTGCGGCGAGGAGTGTGAAGGGGCGCGCGGTTCAACAGCAGCGGTACGAGCATGTGCTCCCGGTGCAGCGCGCCATGAGACGAGACGTGGGGTATCGGCTCGTACTTGGCGCGATAATCCCAGTCTCTGGCCGCTGACAGGATGATGTCGCCGCTCCGGGCGGAACCCACGAGGTGCGCGATCTGGACC
>CAJDUK010000018.1_pt1 | contig 14404 bp, 11 predicted proteins | sample 7390591 | NCBI WGS metagenome assembly CAJDUK01 (sample SAMEA7055672, study PRJEB34461) | soil metagenome | biome: terrestrial ecosystem; feature: Peninsula; material: soil | place: Antarctica | collected 2016
GCCCTTGCAAAGGCCTGCTCGCTTGCGGAAATTCCGAGGTCAAAGCCACCAGCTCTACGGTAGGCGTGAACAACCTCTTTAGGTCGCGCAAATCAGTACCACATACGTAAAAGCTCACCCGAGCGGCCGCCGTCTCGCACAACTCACTCTTCTCGCGCTCGGCGTCGTCTACGGCGACATCGGGACAAGCCCGCTGTACGCTTTGCGGGAGTGCTTCAAGCCTGAATACGGGTTGCCGGCGACGGAGTTCAACGTCTACGGCGTGCTATCGCTGATTCTCTGGTCTCTGATCAGCGTCGTGAGCATCAAGTACATCGTGTTCGTGATGCGCGCGGACAACCGTGGCGAAGGTGGAATTCTTTCCTTGGTAGCGCTGATGCTCCAGCGGCTGCACCGCGAAGCAGATGCGCACAAGAAGGCAGCGATCACCGTGATCGGGCTCATCGGAGCCGCGCTGCTTTACGGTGATGGAGTAATAACTCCGGCAATCTCGGTTCTCAGCGCCACTGAGGGTCTCGCTGTCGTCGAGCCCTTCCTGAGCAAGTTCGTAATCCCGCTCACGCTGGTGATCATCTTCTCGCTCTTTTTCTTCCAGAAGAAAGGGACCGCCAAGGTCGGGCGAATCTTCGGGCCGATCACTCTTGTCTGGTTCGTGGTCATCGGAGCGCTCGGCGCCGTTGAAATTTTTCGCGAGCCCCGCGTCCTGCGCGCTGCCAATCCGTGGTACGCACTCAGCTTTTTCACCACTCATGGCCTCCATTCATTCGTCGTTCTGGGAGCGGTGGTGCTAGCTGTCACCGGCGCGGAGGCGTTGTACGCGGACATGGGGCATTTCGGGAAACGGTCGATTCGACTCGCGTGGTTCGGACTCGTCCTTCCCAGTCTCATTCTCAATTACTTCGGACAGGGTGGACTCATCATCCACACTCCAGAGGCCGCGGCCAACCCATTCTATCTCCTGGCGCCGCGGCCTCTTCTTTATCCGCTCATTGCGCTGGCAACGATGGCGGCGATCATCGCATCACAGGCGATGATCTCGGGAGCGTTCTCGTTGACGCGCCAGTGCGTGCAGCTTGGCTACAGCCCTCGCGTCACCATCGTGCATACGTCAAAGCAGGAAGCCGGGCAGATCTACATTCCAGAGGTAAATAGCGCGCTGCTGATCGGCTGCGTCCTTGTGGTCTTGTATTTCCGATCGTCGACCGCGATTGGCGCCGCGTACGGAATAGCCGTAACCGGAACGTTCCTGATGACCACCTGCCTGCTCTACACGGTCGCGCGTACATGGTGGGGCTGGAGCAGACTGCGCGCGATTCTCCTGGTTGGACCATTCCTGATCATCGATGGATCGTTCTTCGCGGCGAACCTGCTGAAGATTCGTCAGGGCGGCTGGGTGCCTCTCACGATTGCGTTCCTGATCTTCATACTGATGACAACGTGGAATCGCGGCCGCGACATCGTTCAGGAGCTGCTGCGGCGCGGCATGCTGCCAATCGATTTGCTGCTCGCTGACCTGGAGAACAGAAACACGGCGCGCGTTCCAGGGTTGGCGGTGTTCATGACGCGCGAGCCGGAAGGCGCGCCGGTGGTGTTACTGCACCACCTGAAACACAACAAGGTTCTCCACCAACAGGTCGTGCTTCTCTCGATTCTTTCCGAGGAGGTCCCCGAGATTCCCGATGCCGAGCGAATCACGATTCAGAAGCTGTCCCAGGGCTTCTACCGGATAACCGCCCGCTACGGTTTCATGGAGACGACCGATGTGCCCGCGATTCTGGCGCGAGCCCGGGAGGCCGGTCTCGATAGCAAGCCGCTGGATACCACTTACTATCTCGGTCGCGAACAGCTCATCCCGACGGGGACTACGCCGCTCTGGAGCTGGCGCAAGAAACTCTTCGTGTTCATGTCGCGAAATTCGCGGTCGGCAACACAGTTCTACGGAATCCCTCCGAACCGTGTCGTGGAGCTGGGAGCACAGATCGAGTTCTGATGCATCGTCGGCGTTGCCCGATGATCAGCCCATTCCCTTCCGTCTGAGCTTCTCGATCTCCCGCCGGTCTTTCTTGCTTGGCCGGCCGCCGTCGTAGCCTGAAGTGGACTGCGCCGCCTTCACCTGAACCTGCAGCGCTTCGCGCGCTTTGCGTCCCTCCGCGTTCTCCTCGTAAAGAGTCCTTGCCGCAGCCGCGGGACCGCGGCGCTCCGAAAGACCAAGCACGCTGATGAGATGATGGTACGGGCCAAGCCGCACCCGGAGCGAATCTCCCACCTGCAGCTGCTTCGCGCGCTTCGCCCGCTCTCCGTTCACCTCGACTCTCCCGCTTTCGATCGCATTGGCGGCGAGTGCGCGCGTCTTGAAGAAGCGCGCCGCCCACAGCCATTTGTCCAGCCGAACACGGGTCGTTTCGTCCGTACTCATCCGTTGAGGGGCCCTCAGTGACAGGTAGCGTTGCCCTTTTTGAGGGTTCGGAGTCCTGAACATAAGGGAGAACCCTCCCCAGCAGGGAGCATTGCTTGGCCGACGACGACTGGTCAACAAAACTCAAGAAAATCGAGCGGGAGTTTCAGGGACTCCCGCCCGAGCCGTCGCTTGCATTCAAGAAGATGCAGAGCGAAGAGGAGCGCCGCGCGCAGGAGCGAGCAAAGCAACGCGTCGCAGCGATCGGCGCCGGCGCTCGGCTGATCCTGGTTTTCGCATTGTTTGGCGCGCTCGCCGTCTGGCCGTACGAGAATAGCTGTGGCTTTGGTTTGTTCGGTTACCTCGGTGCGGAAGCCGCGATCGTTGCCGGCGGTTTATGGGTGGCGTTTACGACCTGGCGCGCCCGGCTGCCCAAAATGCACGCGTTTTCATTGCTGGTAATCCTTGTCGGCCTCGGCCTGATCGCAGTTGAAGTGCTGCCGCGTACCGGGTACGCGAGCGTAGATCCCAAGCATCCGCCCGTTTTTTGGTGCCCGGAATCCAAGACCCCCGCGCCTTCAACGAATCCGCAAACGACCGACGCGTTGCCCGCAACCGACTTGGTGGGACAACGCGTCCGTTTCGCTACTCAGTCAATGCAAAGCCGCTGGCAGGAGAGCAGCGGCGAGCTGCTCAAGCAATTCCGTCCGCAGCGAGCTGTCTTAAAGCGGATTGCGCATCCCGGATTGCTCTCGAAGCCAAATCCCTGATAACGGTTGGGGGAATCGGCTCGATCTCAGTGTCGATGTCGAACGGCTCGTCATCCGTGTCGATCATGATGTCATCCTCGGCGGGAACCAATTCGCCATTCCCCTTCGCGTCGACCTTGTAGATCCTCGTCCGCGTCGGCGCCGCCGTTCTAATGCGCATCGGAGTGCGAATCTGAATCCTGCGCGGAAGGCTGTTCGACTCGATTCGCTCGCGCATCATCGGCATGCCCGGACCCATCATCTCCGGGCCGAACATCATGTCCGGACCGCCGGGACCGTTGAACTCCATCATTCCACCCGGACCGGGAACTTTGAAGTTGAAGTGGCTGAGACGCATTAAGTCGCTCGCCTTGCCAGCCGTGACCTGCACATCGCGGAAGCGCCCGCCCGAGTAGACGCGAAGAGTTACGCGATTCCCGGGTGTGAGCTTCTGCACTTCGCGGCCAAGGCGATGAGCAGCGAGGCCGTTCACATATGAATCGTCGACGTCACCCGCGGCGGTGCGAAGGTCCACTCCGTTGATCGACGCGATGCGATCTCCCTCGATGATGCCCGCCGTCTCGGCCGGTCCTTTCGGGGTCACCGCTTCGACGAACACGCCGAGTGTGTCACGCCGGGTTCCGGTGGCGCGGAGCTCGAGGCCCAAGGCCGCGCGCTTGGCCATGGCAGAATCCGTTCGCCAAAAGATCCGGTTGCCGAACGCCGAATCGCCGCGCGTTGTGCCGCGAATGATTTTGCACTCGACGCGTCCATCGGGAAAGTTCGTGCACGTCGAATCAGGCTTGGCCTTCACTTGCGCGTTCAACGTTGCCGCAACCGAAGTCGCGGCGACTGCGGAAAGAAACAGCAACCCTCTCATCATTGTCTCCTGGTTGGTTCTGTAAGATAGGACATCGAGCCGCATTCAAGGGTTGCCGGTGCAAAACCGGACCGCTCCGGCGATATTGAGTAATGTCTACGACGCTCGAGCCCCCCAAGGCCACGTCCAAGAGCCCGGAGATCGACGTCCATGCCTTCGAGCACCATTGGCAGGACGAGGCGGATGCCGCGTATCTCTATCGCCTTCTAGCCGCCGCCGAGCCCGACCCGAAGAAGAAGGACATCTACTCGCGCCTGGCGGATGTCGAAGACCGGCACGTCGTGGTCTGGGCCGACTTACTCGCTCAGCACGGCCACCCTCCGGCGAAGTTTCGCCCCAGCGGGCGCGCCAGAATGCTCGCCAGGCTCGGACGCTGGTTCGGCCCGAGCTTTCTCCTGCCCATGCTGCTCGAGGAGGAAGGGCGCGAGGTCAAGGCGTACCTCGACATGCACCGGGAGACTGCGCCTGGCGCACCAGGCGGCGTTGAAGCGCTGACCCTCGCGCGCGAATCAGCCGAGCACGCGACGACACTCGGAGCGATCGCTGGAAAAGGCGGGGAGCCGTGGCACAAGACGTCCTCGGGTGGATTTCTCCGCAACGTCGTGTACGGATTCAACGATGGACTCACCGCCAACTTTGGTCTGGTTGCCGGGGTGATCGGCGCGGCGACCGTGAACCAGCACCAGGCGGTAGTCGTCGCCGGTGTCGCCGGCTTGATCGCTGATGCGTTGTCGATGGGATCGAGCGGATATCTCGCCAGCAAGAGCGAGCGGGAGGTCTACGAATACGAGATCTCAATGGAAAAAGCCGAAGTCGAGCTCATGCCCGAGATCGAGCGCGACGAGCTGGCCATCATCTACGAAGCGAAGGGGATGGATCGCAACTCAGCGCATGCCATCGCGACGCGGATCATGGGCGATCCACAGCTGATGCTCAAGGAGCAGGTGCAAGAGGAGCTCAAGATCGGCGAGTTCACGATGTCACCGCTGCGCGAGGGGTGGATCACCGGACTCGCGACTGCGTTCGGAGCGGTGATTCCGGTATTTCCGTTCCTGGTGTGGCATGGGTCGACCGCGGTGGTAATCTCGTTCACGGTCTCGATGCTCTCGCACTTCCTGGTAGGAGCGGCGCGGTCGGTCTTCACGGGTCGCGGCGTCTTCCGCTCCGGCTTCGACATGTTCGTGGTGGGCGTCGGAGTCGCGCTGGTCGGCTACTTCGTCGGCGGCTGGGTCGGGAGGCGGATCTAGACCGGTTGCCTCCCGCGGAGTGCCTGGATTCGGAGCAGCAGCGTGCCGAACCCGAGGATCGTAGCGAGTGCCGTGATGAAGCCACCGACGGCGGGCAAGAATCCAATGACGAGAAGGATCAACCCGCCGATGAGAAAGTTCACCAGCGCTCCCGTGCGTCCCGCGCGCGATCCGCCTCCGGGCACTCGCTGGCCCAGCCAGAGTGCGATTGGGACGCGGGCCAGATAGACGAGGGTCACGTAGAGGGCTGACGCCACGAGCGCGAGTGGTATCCCGACGACCGTGATTGCGGCGATGACGATTGCGCATGGAATCAGGATCAGACAGGCCAAGCCGACGAGCGCCGACCGGCCAGGGCGCAGGCCTAAGATCTCCGCTGCCTCCGCCGCAAACCGTGGGATGAGAGCTACGGCGACGGCACCGGCGACGATGAATCCGAACATCCACAAGAACCGGAACATGCCCCGCTTTCCGCGAGGGAGAACAGTAACGGTCCCTCCGACCTTAGCGGCTGGGTCGATGCGGACTTTCCCTTCCGGGACTCGCAGGCGCAGGTTGCCGGCGATCTGAGCGCGGGGGCCGAGGTGGAACGATCCAGCGGCAATCTCGACATCGCGGCCGACAAGGCCGTTCAGCATGACGGAGCCTCCCGAAGCCATAAGAGAACCCTGCACCGTCCCCTTCACCTGAACGTTCCCACCTACGAGATAAGCATTGCGCGCGACGACTGCCGTGGAATCCAGCTCGACGTCGCCGCCGACGACAGTGGCGTTTCGATCGACGAGGGCCGTCACATCGATCTCCCCTCCCGCGGCGCGGAGCGACCCGTGTATCCGGCCACCGATCGTCTGCTTGCCTCCCGCGCCGAGATAATCCCCGCCGGCTGCTCCGGTAAAGCGGACATCGCCGCCGGCGAGAATGGCGTCGCCTGGCACGCTGTCGGCCACCAGCGGCGCGGATCCACGTGCGAGCACATCTTCGCCGTTGCGCTTGACCTCACTTATCGGCCCGTTGCGGCCGCATCCGATCGCTGACACCACGAGAACAAAACCGCACAGTGCGAGGATGAGGCGAGGACGAATCTGGAATACCATGAGATCCTCCGGCTGGTGGCGTGAACGCCCGTCAATGTTCGCCCTGCCAACGGTTTTTTGCTACCATCAGGGATGCCACAACGTCCGTACGTTCTCGCGGAAACCAACTGGAAGGCCGTCAAGGATACTCCGTTCGAAGTCGCGATCCTGCCCTGGGGCGCGACCGAGCCGCACAACTATCATCTGCCCTACGCCACCGACAATTACGAAACGGCCTCGATCGCCGAGCGCGCGGCGGAGATTGCCTGGAAGCAGGGGGCAAAGGTCGTGGTGCTGCCGACCGTCCCGTTCGGAGTCAACACCGGACAGCTCGATCTCCGACTCGCACTCAACATGAATCCCGGCACCCAGTTCGCGGTGCTGAGTGATCTCGCATCCGCGATTTCAGGTCAGGGGATTCGGAAGCTCCTCATACTCAACGGGCACGGCGGGAACGATTTTCGGCAGATGATCCGTGAGCTGCAGCCACGCCTGCCTCTGTTCATCTGCACGATCAACTGGTGGACGTGCGTGAGGGGAGCAGACTATTTCGATGAGCCCGGCGATCACGCCGGGGAGATGGAGACCAGCATCATGATGGCGCTCGAGCCCGACCTGCTGCTCCCGTTATCGGAAGCAGGCCCGGGCAAGGCGAGGAAATTCCGTGTCGCCGGCTTGCGGGAAGGTTGGGCGTGGGCGCCGAGACAATGGTCGAAAGTCACGACCGACACAGGCACCGGAAATCCCGCGGCATCGACGCCGGCGAAGGGCGAGAAGTTTCTCCGCGCCGTGACCGAGAAGATCGGTGGATTCCTGGTCGATCTCGCCAAGGCCGATCCCGACAACATGTACGATTAATCGACTACGCGACGATGTTGAGCAGCCGCTCTGGGACGAAGATGATCTTCTTTGGCGCGCCAGCCACAAAACGAGCGACGGTTGGATCAGCCAGGGCTGTAACCACCGCTGCATCTTCTGCAATGTCTCGCGGCACAGTGATCCGTGAGCGCACCTTCCCGTTGACCTGCACGACGAGCTCGATCGTATCCTCTACCGCGAGCGCGGGATCGAAGCTTGGCCACGCCGAGTCGAACACGCTTCCGGTCCCGCCCGTCTGCTCCCACAGCTCTTCGGCTATGTGCGGCGCGAACGGGGCGACGAGAGGAATGAGCGGCAGCACTTCGTCGCGGTGCGGTGTGCGCTCTCCCTTTCGCAACACGTTGATGTACTCCATCATCGCGGCGATCGCGGTGTTGTAGCTGAGACGCGGAATGTCCTCGCTGACTTTCCGAATCGTCTGATGCAGCTTTTGCATCACCGTGTGATCCGACCCGCCATCGGCTGACATGCTCTGGACCGATGCGAACAGGCGGTCGAGGAACCGACGCGTTCCCGAGATGCTCCGATCGCGGAAATCGCCGCCCTGCTCGTACGGGCCGAGGAACATGAGATAGGTGCGAAACGCGTCCGCGCCCCATTCCTCGATGTATTGGTCGGGGTTCACGATATTGCCCTGCGTCTTCGACATCTTCGCGCCTTCGCGGATGATGTGCCCGTGCGCGCGGAACTTCGCGAACGGCTCCTCGAAGTCCAGAATCTTCGCGTCGTGCAGAACCATGGTGATGAAGCGCGAATACAGCAGGTGCAGTACCGCGTGCTCGTTGCCACCGATGTACGAGGTGACGGGCAGCCACTTTTTCGTAACGGCCTTGTCGAACGGAACGTCATCGCGCCCAACACTCGGATAGCGCAGGAAATACCACGAGTTGTCGAGGAAGTTGTCCGACACGTCGGTCTCGCGGCGGCCAGGCTTTCCGCATTTCGGACATTCTACGAGATAGAACTCTTCGTGACGCGCGAGTGGGGAGACTCCCGAATCGTCCGGCCTGAAGTCTTCAATGAAGGGCAGCACCACCGGAAGATCCTTCTCGGGCACCGGCACCGTCCCGCACGACTCGCAGTAAATGATCGGAATCGGCGGACCCCAGTAGCGCTGCCGCGAGATGCACCAATCGTGAAGCCGGTAGTGCACGATGGGCTTGGCCGAGCCGCCCTTGGCGAGGAAATCGACGATCGCCTTCTTGGCCGGCTCGACGCGATACCCGTCGAAGACGTCCGAATTCACGAGCGTTCCTGACTCGCACGCCACAAACGGCTCGTGGAGCGGCGTATTCGCGTCTTCCCGTTCGCCGCATACCACCCGCACGATGGGAAGCTTGAACTTCGTCGCGAACTCGAAATCGCGCTCATCGTGGCCGGGAACGCCCATGATCGCGCCGGTGCCGTACTCCATCAGCACGTAGTCGGAGACCCACACCGGGATCTCCTTGCCGGTCGCCGGATTGATCGCGTACGACCCGGTGAAGACGCCGGTCTTCTCCGTGCTCGTCTTCCGCGTGATGATGTCCTGCTTCTTCGTCTTCTCGCGGTAGGCCTCGACCTTTTTCTGCTGCTCCGGCTTGGTCAGCGACTTGACGAGCGGATGCTCCGGCGCGAGCACCATATACGTGGCCCCATAGATCGTATCGGCGCGGGTGGTGAATACAGGTATTTCGGTCTCCGTGCCCTCCACTGTGTGCGTCGCGAATGCGATCTGCGCACCCTCGGAACGTCCGATCCAGTTCCGCTGGGCCGTCTTCGTCGTCTCCGACCAATCGATGTGATCGAGATTGTCGAGCAGTCTTGGCGCATAGTTGCTGATGCGGAAGAACCACTGCTCGAGCAAGCGCTGCTCTACGGGCGTGCCGCACCTCTCGCAGTGACCGCCGACCACCTGCTCGTTGGCAAGGACCGTCTTGTCCTTCGGGCACCAGTTAACTGCAGCCTGCTTTTTGTAGGCGAGCCCCTGCTCGAAAAGCTTTAAAAAGAGCCACTGAGTCCACTTGTAGTAGTTCGGCTCCGTGGTCGCCAGCGTGTAGCGCCAATCGACCATGAGTCCGGCTCTCTCCAACTGTCTTCGGAAGTTGTCGATGTTCCGGGGGATGAGGTCCATCGGATGCACCCCGACCTTGAGGGCGTAGTTCTCCGAATGAATCCCGAACGCGTCGTATCCGAGCGGCTCGAAGACGTTGTGTCCCTTGAGACGCTGGAATCGTCCATAAATGTCGTTCCCAGTGAACGCAAAAAGATTCCCGACGTGGAGTCCTTCGGCGGACGGGTAGGGGAACATCATCAGTGCATAGAACGGCCTTTGGGCGCGCTGCAGGTCCGTGTTGTTCGTTCCACGTTCCTGCCAGATGCGCTGCCATTTCCGCTCGACCGCGCCAGGATCGTAAGTAACGGCGGACGAAGGGAATGGGTCGTTTCGTGTTGCCGAATTGTCCATCTGTACAAAGTAGCGGCTCAGCCGCGGAGTTTCATCTTTCCGTGTGGCTGGCCGAGTGGTTTCACAATCGCTAAACAAAATGACCGCAACACCACTTCCGATCTCTGCACGCTCCGCGGCCGGCTTTCTCAAGCCGGTGTTCAGCGCACTGCAGCGTCGAGTGATCAACGCGAGCATCGTGTTTGCATTGGTGTTCGTCGTCGGACTCGCGGCGATTTGTTGGCAGATCTATCATCTGCTCCCGCCCCAGACGCGTCAGGACATCCAGAGCGTCGCGGGATTCAACACCGCGCTCATCATAGCGTCTCTCTGGATCGGCGTGGCTTTGATCACGACCGCCTCAGCCGCGATCATCTTCGTCAGATTGCACGTGAGTGGCCCGGCTGCGGAGCTGGCGCGCGTTCACGAAGCAATCGCCAAGGGCGATTTGTCGGGCGCGTACAAGCCGTCGGCGGGGAATGCCGCCGTTGACCGCCTCACGCGCTCTACGCGATCGATGCTGTCCCATCTGAGAGAAGTCGCGGGCAAGATGCAGAGCTCCGCGGACGACAACAGCGAGCTCGTTTCGCAGATCAGTCTTGCCTCGCAGAGTGTCGCTGCGTCGGCGCGTGAAGGCGCCGCGACTTCGACGGTGCTCAGCCAGGACGCGGTTACGCGCGAGCGCACGATCAACGAGCTGACGGCGGAAGCAGCGCAGCTCGTCGAGATCCTCACGAATCTTCGCGCGGCCGCCGCTGAAGGATTGAAGAGAGACCAGGCCCTTCGGCAACTGGCGCGCGACAACCGCACACGCCTCGAGCGCAGCACCAACTCACTTCAGGAGCTTGCTTCCGACGCGCTCGAGAGCGCCGAGGGAATCGACGCCCTTTCAGCAGCAGCGGACGAGATCCAGGCATTCCTGATCCTCGTCCAAAAGATCTCGCGTCAATCGAAGCTGCTCGCCTTGAACGCCGCGCTCGAAGCGGCGCGCGCGGGCGAGCACGGTCACGGCTTCGCGGTGGTCGCTACCGAGGTAAGACGTCTCGCGAGCAGCTCCGCCGAGGCCGCCCAGCGCACGACTTCTCTGGTGCAGGAGATGCTGGAGAGCGTCACCCACTCGCGCGAATCGACGGCTCGCACGGTTGCGACGGTCGAGCAGGTTCTCGAGTCGACGCGTGCGGGACGGCAGTCCCTCGCGAAAGTCGAGGAAGGAACTGTCGAGGGTGAGGATCTGAGCAAGCAAATCGAGGCGGGCGTCAAGGAGTCGAGCGAGCTCATCACGGCGATGAATCAGCGGCTCGCGAGCCTGTCCCAGGGCACTGCCGCGTTCTCGCGCGCGATGCAGCACGTTGCGGTCTCGAACGAAGAACAAAGCAAGAACATCGGTGAGATCGCGGCCGCGGCGACCGCGCTCACCGACACGTCGGGAGAAATGTCTCAGCTGGTAAAGACGTTCAAGCTCCGCGGCAGCTGACACCCGGCATCTTTGGTCTTTCCGATCGCGTGAATTTGAACTGCATTGGAACGAGTCGCGCTCCCTGAGAATCCGCGACGGCAAACCTCGCTCCCTCGTACGCTGACGCCGATCCGAAGCGACCATCCTTCGCCAGAGCGTAGAACTGCAAGTCGAACAACGGCCGGCCGCGCTCGTCGAGGAGCCGCTTCTCCGTCATCGCGATCACCCGGTCGATCGTTTTCATGCACGCCTGATCGGGCGACATCCCCTGCCGCATCATCTCCACGATCAGGAACGCGCCACACACTTTGATGTTCGCTTCGCCGCGGCCGGTCGATCCCGCCGCGCCCACGGTGTTGTCGCAGTACTGGCCGGCGCCGATGATCGGAGAGTCGCCGATTCTGCCAGCAACCTTCCACGACAGCCCGCTCGTCGTCGTACATGACGATATGTCGCCGGCGGCATTCACGGCGTTCATGTTGATCGTTCCAGTCGTGAATTTGACGTGGAGCGGATCGTCGAGCGACAGGCTCGAGGTCCGCGGCGGAGGTGCGCTGTCGCCCGGAGCATCGAGCCAGGCGTCGGCCGGATTGAGACACGCTTTCCAGCGCAGCCAGTCGCGCCTGCTCTTCTCGGTGAGAAGGTTCTGCTCCTTGAAGCCCATCCTCAACGCGAACTTCTTGGCGCCCGCGCCGACTAGCATGATGTGGTCGGTGTAGTCCATCACGGCTTTTGCCACGAGCGACGGTGTTGCGATGTCTTCCAGCGCGCCGACAGAGCCGGCGCGCTTCGTGGGTCCGTGCATGCACGACGCGTCGAGCTGCACGATTCCCTCTTCATTCGGTAATCCGCCGAGCCCCACCGATTGATCTTCCGGGTCGAGCTCCTGGATGTTGACGCCGGCGATGATCGCGTCGAGAGTGTCGGCGTTCTGTCGCGTGATCATGTCGTAGGCTTTCGCGACGCCGCGGATTCCGTTGGCGGAGGCGATGACGACGGGACGAGGCGACGCCGCCGATCGCCCGAGCTCGGTCACCGAGTTGGAAAGGCCCTCGGCTCTCGCCACGCGGTCGAATGTCAGCGACGCTGCTGCTGCAGCGCCGGCCCCTATGAAGGTCCTTCTCGATATTGCCATTCGTCGCGTCCTCTTCCTTGGTTGGGTGGCTTCAATAAGGTATCGATGACGGCACCGAGGGCAACTCCCGGAACGGACCCCTGAAGGTTAGTTTGTACGTGCTTCACCCTGAAAATTCTGCACGGTGTTTCACGCAGCGAAGGTGAAACGCTCCCCATACGACGAGAACAGGATTTCCTTCGCATGAAAGGTTCTGACCGCCTCCGGCGGATTGCATCTTACGCGTTGGTCGCGACGCTTGTCGTCGCGGCTGTCTCTTGCAACGAAGCGCATCCCAATACCACGCTCGTCCCGCATTCCGATCTCGGACGGGAAATAGATTTTCTCTGGGACCGCCTGCTGCTCCTGGGCACAATCGTATTCATTCTCGTCGAAGCGGTTCTCGTCTACATCGTATTCAAGTATCGCCGCAGAGAGAATCAGCCGACTCCGCCGCAGACGCACGGCAGCACGACGCTCGAGATCACCTGGACGCTCATCCCCGCGGTCATCCTGGTTTTCATCGCGGTTCCGACCGTCAGGACGATTTTCATCACTCAGGCGCAGGCCGCGCCCGGCTCGCTCAACATCGATGTAACGGGCCATCAGTGGTGGTGGGAGTTCAGGTATCCCGAGTATGGCGTCACGACGGCCAACGAGATCTACCTCCCTGCTGGGCGCACTGTGAATTTCCGGCTTCGCTCCGCTGACGTGATCCACTCGTTCTGGACACCGCAGCTGGGTGGAAAGCGCGACGTCGTGACGAATCGCACGAATTATCTGTGGTTCACGCCGGACTCCTCGACCGCGAGCAATGTGTGGAACGGATTCTGTGTCGAGTACTGCGGCGCGTCGCACGCGAACATGCGCTTCAGGGTATTCACGGTGACGCCGGAACAGTTCGCGTCGTGGGTCGCGGGTCAGAAGATGCCGGCGAGATTCGGAGCAGTCGGCCCCGTCGCGCCGGCTGGTGGTCCGATTCCACCGCCGCTGGAAGCGCCGGGTGTCACGATTCCCGGCGGGCCCAACGCACCGACACAGGCAGCACAGGCCGCGGCGCAGGGAATTGCCCAGCGGAGCTCGGGAACGGGCGCAGTTGGCGGAACGCAACCCGCGCTTCCACGCTCGCAGAATCCCGCTGCCAATCCAGGCGCACAGACTGGCGTGAAGGGAGTCGCTCCCGCGGCTGCGAGCTTTGCATCGACACCGGGCGGAATACCGGCTGGCTACATCTTCCCGCGCGAGCAGATTCCGGATTACGCAGTCCCGCACGCTCCGATTCCGCCGGGACTGAAGTTCACACCAGGGCTTACGGGCAACGCGGGTCGTGGGAAGCAGGTGTTCTCCAGCTCCGCGTGCATCGGTTGCCATTCGATCGCCGGAAACCCCGCGGCAATGGGCGTAACGGCCCCGAACCTTACTCATGTGGGCTCGCGGAGTACGATTGCTGCAGGTCGCTTCCCCAATGCGGCCGCTTACCTCGCGCTGTGGATCAAGAACGCCCGCGCAATGAAACCCGAAGTGTTGATGCCGACACTTGGCCTGAACGAATACGATCCTGTCCTGAAAGCAAAAGTCACAACGGCGAACGGCGGACTCACCGATCAGCAGATCGCCGACATCGTCGCTTATCTATCCTCGCTGAAGTAACCGGAGACCGACTTGGCTAGCACTGCATACCCAGCACCGGCCCACGCCCCAGCGTATTCGGGTGAGCAAAGCGGACTTTGGAGCTGGCTCACCACCGTAGATCACAAGCGCATCGGAGTCCTTTACCTCTACACTGCGCTGACCTTCTTCGTGATCGGCGGCCTGGAAGCGATGATCATCCGCGCCCAGCTCGGCGCTCCCAACCAGCACTTGGTGTCGGCGGAGTTCTACAACCAGCTCTTCACGATGCATGGGACGACCATGATCTTCCTCGCGATCATGCCGCTCTCGGCGGTGTTCTTCAACTTCCTGATTCCGCTGCAGATCGGCGCTCGCGACGTCGCGTTCCCGAGACTCAACGCGTTCAGCTACTGGGTTTACCTGTTCGGCGGAATCTTCATCACGGTTCCGATTCTGTTCGCGGTGGCGCCGAACGGCGGGTGGTTCGGCTACGCGCCGCTCACGATCAAACAATACTCGCCCGGGATCAACATCGACTTCTGGGTGATCGGCCTCCAGATCCTCGGCATCTCGTC
>CAJDUK010000070.1_pt1 | contig 14361 bp, 10 predicted proteins | sample 7390591 | NCBI WGS metagenome assembly CAJDUK01 (sample SAMEA7055672, study PRJEB34461) | soil metagenome | biome: terrestrial ecosystem; feature: Peninsula; material: soil | place: Antarctica | collected 2016
TGCCATTGCCATTGCGATTATTCGTGTTGCCGTTGTTGCCAACGTTCTGCCTGCTGATGATCGTCAGGTTGCCGTTGGAATCGCGCCGAGCACGCTCCACTACGATGTTGCCGTAGCTGTCCTGGACACGGCGCTCGTAAATCGTGTTGCCGTTGCTGTCGCGACCGACGACGCGCCATGACCCATCAATGCTGGTCCCGCGATTGGTTGTCGGTAGCCGGTTGTTGGTCCCCAGGATCTGTGCATCGACCGCTGCGGCAGAAGCCAGGCCCGCCAGCGCTAGTGTGATGACGAATACCTTCATCTTGAAATCCTCCGATTAAGTAGATCGACAAGCTCGTCCGCTGGATTGGACTTGTTCTTGTCTGATTTGCCCTTTTTGCTCTTCGGTGGTTCATCGCCGAAAAGAACTTTCCCGTTCGTCGGGCGATTTCTCACCGCGGATGCGCAATCGGTCGGCGCCGGCTGTTGCGCTGCCGGAACACCGTTGATCCAAATGGCGACACATGCCGGCCGGCGGATAGAATCCGGGTGGCACGATCTGCTCGCGACGCTGGGTCTGCGACTGCTGCGCGCGCGGGTTCGCGGGAACGGGACGCTGTGCCTCCGCGACCCCTGCCGAGATCATCAAACCGACCACGGCGGGTAGCGCTAGACGCAGCGAAGAAGAGAGCGAAAAGGAGCTGAAACGATAACTCATGGCCGTATGGGGTGCACGACGGGTGCCATATGGGGCTAAGTCCTGTAAGTCTATGGCGTGTAACATATTAGGACTACCGGGCAACATCCGCAATTTGGCCGTTTGTCCTATTCGGAGGACAAACAATTATACACCCTATCTTGTGCCTAAGGATGAGCTGCTTATGTAACACCACTTAGGGGGCCGGGCGCCCTCCTAACCCCCAGTTTATCAATCTCCGAATGAGATGCCAGTCGCGCGTGCCGTCAGCACCGTGTCGTGGTCGACTTCAACCCGCTTCGGCACCGCGAGGACGTCGGCCAATGGGACCGACACTATGTGAGGCGACTGGAGCGCGATCATGTGGTCCCACTTTTCATCCGCGACGGCGCGCACTGCAGCTCCGCCAAATCTTACCGCTAGCAACCGGTCGTAGCCTGTCGGCTGTCCCCCGCGCTGAAGGTGGCCGAGGATGAGCGAGCGCCAGTCGCTCAGCGACTCCGCCGATGCGTGTCGCCTGGCCGGGCATCGACTTCCCCATTACGGCCGGTGCTTCGCCCTTCGGGAACGCGCCCTCGGCGATCACAACAATCGAGAAGTGCCGCCCCGAGCGACCCCTCGCCATGATTTTTTCGCAGACCTTATCGATGTCGTAGGGAATTTCCGGGATGAGGATCACGTCGGCGGTGCCGGCGAGTCCCGCGTGCAGCGCGATGAACCCCGCGTGACGTCCCATCACCTCGAGCACTATCACGCGATCGTGGCTCTCCGCCGTCGTGTGCAGCTTGTCGATAGCTTCGAGCGCGGTGTTGACAGCCGTGTCGAAGCCGAAGGTCGTGATCGTGCCGCTGACATCGTTGTCGATTGTCTTCGGAACGCAGACGATTTTCATTCCTTGCTCGCACAACTGGTGCGCAATGCTCATCGACCCGTCGCCACCAATCGAAATCAACGCGTCGATGCCAAGCTTGCGCGCATTCTGGATCAGCTCGTCGGACCGGTCCTTTTCGACGCAGCTTCCGTCAGGCAGATTGACGGGATAGCTGAATGGGTTGCCCCGGTTGGTCGTGCGAAGGATAGTTCCGCCGAGGTGCGCTATTCCGCGCACGGTAGACGCAGTCATGGGGATGACTTCCTCTTCCCCGAGCAGACCGGCGTAGCCCTTCTTTACACCAAGAACCTCCCAGCCGCGGTTAACCGCTGAGAGCACCGCCGCGCGAATCACCGCGTTGAGGCCCGGCGCGTCACCACCGCCGGTCGACAAAGCAATTCTCATGAATTCAGGAGTTCTTTTCCAATAGTGACAGGACTTCGCCGGTCTTTGCGTGGCGTCCTGTCTTTGATTTCTCATAGACCGGAATGCCATCACGCATGACCTCGAATCGACCGCCCCGCGACGGAATCATCTTGATCTCCGCTTCGGGGAAGCGCGTACGAATCTCAGCCGCCAGACCGGCGGCTCGAGGTTCGTAGTGTCAAACGACACAATATTCTATGCTGATCTGCATTGAAAGCGTGGGTTGGTGACGGTTGAATCTATTGAGTCGGAGAAGCGTATTGCTCCACGAGCTGACGGGCTTCGGGAGTGTCTACCTCTTTGAGCGCGTTCAGCGCCGGCGTGCGAATGACGTTGTTCCAGATTTCCTGCGCCATCAGCTGCTTGGCGAGCGGAAGCGCCGCGTTCTTCTCAAGACGGATGTCCGACGCGAGTGCGGCTCCACGAACAATGAGAGACGGATCGGACCGGGCCATTTCGCGGAGGCGAATCCCCACATCGAGCGCCACCTTTCCAGTGATCACAAACTGGCCCAGCGCGAGAGCCGCTTCCTGACGCACGCGAGCGTCGGGATCGCGAGTCGCGACAACGACCGCGTCTCTCACGTTGCGCATCGGTGGTATGCTCGCGCGGGTTACGAAGCTCCCCCAGGCACCGATGGCGGCGACAGCGCGCGCGCGTACACCCCAGAACTTGTCGTTGCGCGTGGCGCGGACGAGCGCGTCGAGCGCCATTTGGTCGGCAGGCCGCTGAGCGAGAATATCGATTGCTTCGATTCTGCCCAGCACATCGTCGTCGTTGACCAGCTGATATCGCATCATCGCCGTCGAGCGCGGAAAATCCGTTATGTCCAGTATCCAGTTCCCCTTGTCCCAGCGGATCGAGCGCGGAGGCGACTTGACGTTCACTCCAGCCTCTCCTGTCCCGTCCCGTACCGGTACGACGAACCGAACGATTCCGCTGTCGGTGCGAGCTTCGACATCCACGTCGACGTCGAAAAAGCTCGTGAGGCTGTCACGCGGCTGCACTTCCCTGGCGCTCACGATGATACGTCCGGCGGCGCGATCATACTGCGCTGAAACCTGGAAGACAGGAAACCCGGCTCCATAGACCCACTGATCGAAGAAGGCTTTGAAATCCTTCCTGGTCGACTGTTCGAACGCCTTGCGGAGATCATCCGAGATGACGTTGCCGTAGGCATTCGCCGTCGTGTAACGGTTCATCGCCTTCCAGAAGGGAGCGTCGCCCAGTTGGTGGCGAAGCATCTGAAGTATCGTCGCGCCCTTGGGGTAGATATGCCCGCTGAAGAAGACCTCGATCGGATCGGTCACCCATTTGTCCCACACGATCGGTCGCCGTGATCGCCGGTCGGCGTCGATGGTTTGCTCCTGCGCACCGAGCCGGTCGAACGAGCCTTCGTCGATGCCTTTATCCTCTTCGCGGAAGATCTGCTCCATGAACGTTGCGAAACCTTCGTTGAGCCACGCGTCAGCCCATCGCCGCGTGGTGAGAAGATCTCCGTACCACTGGTGCGCCAGCTCGTGAGCCATGAGCCCTTCGGAATTCGCCTGCGGCTCCGCCCAGTCCGGATGCAGTATCACAACGTCGTTCTGCGATGTCGCGGTGACGTTCTCCATCCCGCCGTACTGGAATTCGGGAATGACGATCTGGTCGTACTTCGCCCACGGGTACGGCACGCCGGTCTTGCGCGAGAATACGTCGATGGCTTCCGGTGTTTTTGCGAAGCCACGCCACGCCGCCTGGATCGAGTCCGGGTAGGTCCAGTATCCAACCGGCACTTTGCGCCACGGCTCGTCCTGCAGCACGGTGTAATTGCCGACAACCGCTGTCATCAGATAGGTCGATGCGGGCTTGTCGAGGACCCAGTGCCACTCGATGCTGTCGCCGACCGCGCGCGATCCTGCCAGGCGTCCGTTCGACAAAGCGCGCTCGCCCTTTGCCGTCCAGATGTAGAACTCCCACGTCGTCTTGTCGTTGGGGAAGTCGTAGGTCGGGACCCAGAAATGGGTGTCCTCGGTCTCTCCCTGCGTCCAAACGATGTGTCTTGCCGGCCTGAAGTACGCTCCCTTCGTCCGATTCGCTCCGTCGTAGTCGATCGTGATCGAAGTCTTCTCGCCAGCACGAAGCGGCGTGGCGAGGTGCACGATGACGGCGTGATCATCGGAATCGTATTTCAGCGACGTCGTGCCGGTGGCGACGCGAGTGAACGTCATGTCGCCGGCATCGATCGAGATCCTGGAGACCGGCGCTGCTCCAGTGAGACCGGCGATGCGGAGCGTCGTCGTTCCGACGACAGCCTGGCGCGGCCAGTCAAACCTGATCGTAGTCGACTGGTGCTGAAGGTCGTACGTCCTCCGCCTTTCCGGATGCGATACTCCGGCGGGTGCCGGACCCCAGACGATGAGCGGTGTCTCCTGAAACGGCGGAACACGATCGGCGTTGCGACTCGTGTCCATCTTGAACGGTGGCAAGACGAGTGGCGGACTCGGCTGAGTCGGGGCGGGAGGAGGGGCCGGCGGCGGTGGCGCGCATGCGATTGCAATGGCGCAAGCAACCGAGCCCGGGACGAAAAGGCCTTTCATTCTGCGTTGCAACGGGTTGGGTACACGCGGATGATTCGGAACTGCGGCGTGAGGCGGTCGATCATATGGTATCTAATCTGCCAACCCGGGGGAAAGATAGGGCGACGCGCCTTCACGCTCTTGGAGCTCACCGTCACGCTCGGCATCCTGAGCATACTCTCGGCTATCGCCATTCCGTGGATGGGAGGAATTCTCGACCGGGTGAAGGTGCGCAGCGCGGCAGCGGAGATCGAGTCGCTGTTCAGCGCGGCCCGCCACATCGCGATCGCGCGTGCTACTCAAGCGACTGTCGAAATAGACCCGGTTGCGCAATCGATCAACATCAGAGTCGGAAGCGACACCGTTCGAAAGCGGGAGGTCGGCGCGGCCCATGATGTTCGGATTTCGGCGACCCGGGCGCGAATGTCCTACGCCGCGACGGGAATGGGATACGGCGCCGCCAATCTCAGCGTCGTCGTGCGACGGAACGCGTCCGTCGATACCGTCTTTGTGTCGCGACTGGGTCGGGTGAGGTACTGACATCAAGAGCTTCAACCGTCTCGACCTCGCCGTTGGCACCAGCATCGGCAGTCGTGCCGAAGTCGTAGCCGGGAACAGAAATTCGCGGGATCTGCTGACCTATCATTCGCTCGATTGTCCGCACCATCGCGATCTCGTCGGGCGACATGAAGGTGTACGCATCGCCCGTAGCGGCTGCGCGGCCGGTGCGACCGATGCGATGCACGTAATCTTCGGGCTGTTGGGGGACATCGTAGTTGATGACGTGACTGATGCCGGAGACGTCCAGCCCGCGTTGGGCGATATCGGTGGCGACGAGCACGCGGATTTTCCCCAACTTGAAATCCTCGAGCGCCCGAGTCCGTTCCCCCTGCGACTTGTCGGCGTGCATCGCGGTCGCGACGATTCCTTCATCTTCGAGATGGCTGACGACCCGGTCGGCGCCGTGCTTGGTGCGGGTGAAAATCAAAACGGAGTCCATCTCCGCCTTCTTCAACAGCTCGACCAAGAGCCTGGTCTTGCGCTCGCGCGCGACCGGGTAAACGGCGTGCGTAACAGTGCTGACCGCCTCGGAGCGACGTCCAATCTGTACTACCACCGGCTTGCGCAGATACGTCCGCGCCAAGGCTTCCACTTCCGGTGACATGGTGGCACTGAAGAGAAGCGTTTGCCGGTACGGCGGGATCTCCGCCACGATCCGATTGAGCTGGGGTGCGAAACCCATGTCGAGCATTCGATCGGCTTCATCCAGCACCAGAACCTCGAGATCGTCGAAAACGACGTTCTGCCGTTCCATGTGATCGAGCAGCCTGCCTGGAGTCGCTACTACGACATCCACTCCCGCACGAAGAGACTTCGACTGCGGCTCGATGCCGACTCCGCCAAAAATCGGGACGACGCGCAGCGTCGTGTATTTGCCGTATTTCCGGAAACTTTCTTCGACTTGAGCCGCGAGCTCGCGGGTCGGCGTCAGGATCAACACGCGGACGCGGTGAAGCGGCGCGCCCTTCCCGTCGGTGATCGGCGCCTTGATGAGATTGTGAACGATGGGGAGCGTGAACCCGGCCGTTTTGCCGGTACCGGTCTGGGCAAGACCAATCAGATCCCGACCTTCCAGCGCCAGAGGGATTGCCTGCTGTTGGATAGGCGTGGGATGCGTGTACCCCGCATCGAGCACCGCGTGCAACACTTCGGGCGCGAGATCGAGCTCCGCAAAGGAGACGCCCATGTCCATTGTCTCTTCACTCATCTAATCGAAATATACCCACGACGCCGAATTAACTGTTGCCTCTGTGCTTACGACGCTCGCCGGAGAAGAGCGATCAGCGCCTCGTTGACTTCGTCCGGTGTCTCTTCGGGTATGATGTGCCCCGCTCCTTCGATCTCACGAAGCGCGATTCCGGGAATGAGGCGCTTGTACATATCCAGCCCATCGGCAGGGATCATGTGGTCGAGGCTTCCCCACACTCCGATTGCCGGCAAGCTGACTGTGGCCAGCTTTCTCGTGCGCGCCGCGGTCCAGTCATACGAATGAAGCAGCTGTCTCAATGCGACTGAGCATTCAGGGAACTGAGTGGGGGCCCAGTACTGGTCGACGTCTTCTTCGCTGAAGCTTCCGCGACTACCGTACACGCGCTTCAACGCAAGCTTCACGATCGTTCGCGGCCTCACGCGCCGGATGATCGGCTCGAGAAATGACGGGCTGAGTGATCGGTACAGCCACATGCGAGGCACACCACTGAGTCCCACGGGAGACAACAACGCCAGAGAGCGTGCGCGCTCCGGATGCCTGGAAACGAAGTGGTAGAGCAGCGTCGCGCCCATCGAATGACCGACGAGCGCCGGCTTATCGAGTCCGAGCGCGTCGAGAATCTCTTCGATGTGATCGACGAGCGACTCGACCGAATACTCTCGCACGCCGAGCGGCTTGAATGAAAGCCCGTGGCCTTTGATGTCGACCGCGATGGCGCGGAAGCCCGCGTCCGCGATGACTGGAAGATTTCGGCGATAGACGTAAAGCGAGCATCCCCAACCCGGCACGAACAAAACCGGAGGCGAGGCGAGATCTCCTCTTTCGACGACGCGCACTTTGATTCCAGAGCGAAGCCGCGGATACGACACGCGGTAAGCAGGATCGCCCGCGGGAAACATCTCGCCGGGACTCAAACGTCCGCGGCGAACGGGTCTGATCATCTGATCAGGCCAACTCGATTTCTCTTCCGAGTAGTTTACCGATCAAGCCGATGCGGAAGCTGACATCCGCCCACTTGGACTCTTGTCCGGCTCCGTCGTCGAGAGGGAACGTGGACCACGCCCACGGATGCGTCGTCACTGGTCGTTCCGTTCCCTTGTGAGGGTGCCAGACACCGTTTCGATCGCGGTCGTCTACGAAACGCTCGTACAGCTTCATCCACCCTTCGTTGCGACGAAGGAAGTTGAGTCGCGCCATCGTCTCGAGCCACATCAATGCGAACGGAACATCGGCCTCGACCGCGTTGCGGTGGGGCAGCACGTCGCCCATGATGAGATGCGGCTGCGACACCATCTTCTTGCCGAATAGTTGCAACGCTTCCTGGCGCGGCAGCGGCTGCGTAATCCAGTCGTAGATCCGCTCGACTTCGGTGAAATGCTCGTGACGGAAGATCGGCATGTGCGCGAGCATCGTCAGCGTGTAGATCGACGGAGGCGCTGACTCAGGGGCGAGCACGTGGGTATTGCCGACCCTCATCCACGGTTTTTCGCCAAGCGGTGAGATTAGATAGGCGACGTTCCGCTCGAGAATGCGGCGGGCGGCACCGCGGAGTCTCGGATCGTTCTCGTAGCCGCACTGCGCCAGCGTGGCAGCGGCTGCCTCTCGAAAAACGCCGCGCGTGCGGCGGACCAGATCGTCGTCCTTCGTTTTGGTGCCGAGCTCGAAGGTGAAGGCAGGATCGTTGTCTTCGGCGAGTAGCCTGAAAAGCAGTCTCCGCGCGAGAACGAGTGGCGGTGACTCGGCCCCCCAGCCGTACTCTATCAGGCGACGAACGGCTGGAATCGTTCCGATGTTGGCGAAGTCAGAGCTGTGCTTGCTCGGAATCGACAGGATCGAGTGGTTCCACATCCCGTCGCGGCTCTGCGTGACCGCGAGCTTGATTGCCGGCCGATGCGAGAGCGGCAGCGATTCGATCTCGGCAGGCGAAGGGTCGCTCAGGCGGGCGACTTCCTTCAGCGCTCTGTACTTGATCGGCGCCGAGGCGTGCTCCAACACCCAGCTCAGAGGGAAGGAAAGCGGCTCCGGGGCTGGTGCTGGGATCGTTGGGGCTAATTCGGGGGTGATAGTTGGTGCAGTCACTAGCGGCGCTCGGCACGCGGAAAGGAGCAAATCCTGGAAGCCGGCGCGCTCATCAGTCGCCGACAGCGCGGGGAAGAATAGCACGTTTTCAGGCGGGCGCTAGTGCCAATCAAGTAACTCCTTGTGGGGGAAGGAGTTACGTCACTCCGAGGTCTTCAGCTTTGCTGACCAGCTTCTCGCTGCAACACTGACCACTCCCGGCTTTGGTTTTGTAAATGCCAGATCGCGCCTCAATCCAACCTTTTCGGGTTTAGTGGCGTATAACATCCGGACGCCGATGGCGCGTCCAACACACATCTCCAGGAGAGCAGGATGAAGGTTATTCGCATCGCCACGCTGGCTTTTGGATGGCGCGTCCAACACACATCTCCAGGAGAGCAGGATGAAGGTTATTCGCATCGCCACGCTGGCTTTTGTCCTATGCGCTGGCATGACCTCGGTCGCGGCAGCGCAGGGACAGCCAGAGCCCAAGGAAGGCCAGGGCGAAATGCGCCGTGGCGGCGGAATGGGCGGGATGCTCCTCAAGGACATCACACTGACCGACGCACAAAAGGGTCAGATCAAGACCATTCGCGAGAAGTACGTGCCGAGGCAGCTCGAGCTACGCAAGGCAGTCCAGGCGACGGGTGGTCCGCCGGACGAAGCGACTCGCGCCAAGATGATGGAGCTTCAGAGCCAGCAGTCAGCGGAGATCCGCGCGATCCTCACCGCCGATCAGCAGAAGACCTTCGACCACAATCTCCACGAGATGAAAGAGCGCATGGACCGCCGCAACTAGCGCCTAAGGTCCTGCTACGATTGCGGCTCCAGAGCCGCGAGAGTGTAGTTGCTCTTCGGGTTCCAGAGGATCCAGCTCTGGAACCCGTTGTCGTATCCGGCCTTCTTCTGGGCTCGGATATGCTCCGCGTAGTAGTGGGGAGCACCGAGCGTGACGGAATCGCTCCGCGCAATCGCATCCTTGAGCGCACGGTTGATCGTTTCGTACGGATGCGCGTTGGGATTGCGAATCTTGTAGGTGCCGCGCGCGAAGTGCGACGGATAAATCATCGGCAGCACTACGTCGACCTGGTCGACGAACATCTCCCAACGCTGTCCGATTCCCATGTCGGTAGTGTCTGTAGCAGTCAATCCGAACACGTCGGCAGTGACGCGCATTCCCAGCGGCTTCAGGGCCTGCCGAACGAAGCCGAGCTGATCGCGAATGACCTGCGCGCGGGTCCGGCCGTTGGCTAACGGATAGACGGTCTCGGAAATTAGGCGCTTCTCGTCGGGGAAGCGGACGTAGTCGAACTGGACTTCGCTGAACCCCATTTGGTGGGCTTCCCGCGCCAGATCGACGGCGTACTGCCAGACGGCGCGCTGGTGCGGGTCGAGCCAGGGATGTCCGTTCTTGTCGAGCCACGGCTTGAGATCGGATTTCCGCTTGATGGCGAGGTCGAGCTTTTTCTGCGCCAGCAACGGATCCTTGGCGACGACGATGCGCGCGATTGGATAGATATTGTGCGCGACCATTGTGTCGAGAACTGCGCGGAGCCTCGAGCTCGACATCCAGTGTCCGTCGGCGGTATCCGCTCCGATCTCGCGCGCGAGAGGAACGCCCGAGCGATACAGCACGAATCCTCGATCATCCTTCACGTCGATCACGAGCGCATTGATCTCGGTCCGCTTTGCGACACCGATCAGATTAGTGAGCTTTCGCCCGAGCGCCGCCCACCGGTTCACGTAGAGTCCGCGAAGGGTGTCCGGAGTCGCAACCCGAAAGATCTTGCGGGGAACCACTGAGTCGGAGCGGCGAGATGGTGGGCCGGCTTGCGGGATTTCGCCGAGGGCGCCCGGTTGTACGGACGCATCTCCCTGGTGCTGGCAGGCGAGCAACACCACAGAGAACGCGATCGTTCCGATGCGTGCTGTCCTGATCATCATTGTTGATACCCTGACGCGCGATGCGACTGGAATCAGAGCGCGTTCAGCTCAGCGTTGGCGTCGGAGAGATAACCCATCTCTCTGACGACACTCTGCGCCTGTTGGGTGACCATGGTGAGGCCGGTCGGCTGGGCATTGAGTCCGCCAGTGCGGAAGCGCACCAATTCCAGGCGCATTGATCGAAGGAGCTGACGGCAGTTGTCCAGCCTTTCCTGGGCTTCCTTCTTTTTGCGTCCGACGTCGGCAAGCGCGCGGCGTTGGCGACGCAAAACGGCGAGGCGCCGCACGCGTCCTTCGCTGGCGTTGTAATCGAGCGGATTCGCCTGAGATTCGAGCGTGGAGATTTCCTTCTCCACGACTTCCGGCGACGCTCCGGCTGATCCGCGATCCATGTCGGAGAGATTGAGCGCGAGCTGTTGGACTTTTCTGAAGACCGCATCGGCCGACGCCGCAACCTCGGGAATCTGCTCCCTCTCGTTCGGCGGCATGTTGAGAAGCTGCCGGTGGATCTCGCGGTGATCGGACTCTGCTTCGCGTATCGCCGAGCCATAGCGTGAATCAGCGAACGGCGCGGGAGCGCCGGCCGGAATCGGACTAGTCGTCGGCCCGCCGGTCCTCGGATATGGCTGGAACGACTGCATCGAGGGAAGTGGCGACATCGGTGAGAACATTCCCTGCCCCCGCAAGCGGGCACGAGCGCGAACTTCCGCGCGCTTCTTGTCGTCGAACAGCGCGCGCGCATCGTCGATGGTCTCGGCTGCGACATCGAAGATCAGACGGTCGCGCGGCTGACGGAACACGTCGCGCCAGTCGTAGCCCGCTGCCCATAGCTTCGAATACTTGAACGCGAGCGCCACAGTCCAGATGACCGTGAGGGCGAGGAAGCTGTGATCCGAGAAGAGCGAGATCGGAACCAGGATCGCGTTCACCGCGAGGTACGGCGCGAGCTTGCGCCGGAACGAGACTACCATCGGCGCGTTCCACTTGCTCAGCTCGTCAGCCGACGGCGAGGTCGGCGCGTACGGCGTCTGCGTCGCCGGAGTGTATCGGTCGCGGAAAGAGGATGTGACTTCGGTTTCGCGTCGTGGCTGCTGCGGAGGAACGGGCGCGGTCGTGGCGCGCGTCGCGAGTGTGGGCATCGAGCCGCCGTTCAACGCCGCGGAGAACGCAGCCGCGCTCGGAAAGCGGTCGTTTGGATCCTTCTCCAGACATATCATGACCGCGCGCGAAAGATCGGGCGGCAGGTCGGGCCAGCGCTCGTCCACCGGAACGGGCCTCTCGGAGAGGTGCTTCACGAGCATCGACGGCGTGTTGTTGGCGACGAACGGCGGCTGGCCGCACAGCATCTGGTAACCAACGACGCCCAGCGAGTACAGGTCGCTCCGCCCATCTATGGCATGGTCACCGGCGGACTGCTCGGGAGACATGTAAGCCGGCGTTCCAATGGCCATTCCCGTGGCGGTCAAACGCGAGTCACCACTGTCGGTGAGCGCGCGAGCGATTCCGAAGTCCGTCACCATCGCACGACCGGTCTCTTCGTCGATGATGATGTTGTCGGGCTTGATGTCGCGGTGGATGACGTTGCGGTGGTGCGCGTATGCGAGAGCGTCAGCGACTTCGCGCAGAATGCGGCGCACTTCTACCGGCGGAATCGGGCCGTGCTGCTGCAGCCGCTGACCGAGGTTGTCACCCTTGATGTACGCCATCACGAAGTACACGAGATTGTCGCGCTCTTCGACGGTGTAGATCGGAACGATGTTCGGGTGACTGAGCTGCGCGGCGGTTTCCGCCTCACGCAGAAACCGCTGGCGGATGTCGGAGCGAAAGCTCAGCTCCGGGGGCAGGACCTTGACCGCAATCTCGCGCTTCAGACGCCTGTCTTTGGCGCAATACACGATGCCCATACCGCCGCGACCGATTTCGCTCTCTAGCTCATAGTTTGCAGAGAGTACTTGAGCCACATGTGTTCCGAGCTCGTCGGTTGGACTAATTGGCATTTGGCCGCGTCAATTCAGCAGGTCCAGTATTGCGATTCGTGCCGGGCTGGCGTAAATCCGCAAGAGCAAAAGATGCAGTATGGGAGGGCTGTGGAGTAGTATCTAAATAAGAATCTTGTCCTCGGAATGACAATGGCAAATCGTCAAACACTTCCTGTTCTCCCTTTGAGGGGGACGGTGATATTCCCTGGCCTGACCCAGCCGATCGCGGCCGGAAGGCCTTCAACTCTTCGAGCGATCGAATCCGCGCTCAAAGGCGACCGCCTCGTTTTCGCGGTCGCGCAGCGCGACAACACCGAAGAGCCGACATCCGACATCCTTTACTCGATGGGCGTAATCGCGCGCATCGGCCAGATCCAGCGTGGGCTGGGCGGCGTCCAGCTCCTGTTGCAGGGCGAGCAGCGCGCCACCGCACTTCAATATTCGACGACCGACGGATTTCTCAGCGCGGTAATCGTTCCAGCAGAGGAGATGAACCCTCAAACAGAGAACGATCCTGCATTCACGGCGTTACAGAAAGAGACGCGCGAACGCGCGGCTGAGCTCGGTGAGCGCAGAGGACTTCCCGAGGAAGTCGTCCACCAGGTTCTCGACTCGGTTACCGAACCGGGCCGGTTTGCCGACCTCGTCGCGGGCTATATCGAGCTTCCCGTCCCCGAAAAGCAGGGACTTCTCGAGACCCTGAGCGTCGAAGAGCGTCTCCGTCGCGTCCTCGTTCACGTGCAGCGCCAGGTCGGACTGCTCGAAGCGCAGGAAGACATTAAGTCGCAGGTCCAGGAGGAGCTGGGAGAGCGCCAGCGCGAGATGTATCTGCGCGAGCAGCTCAAGACGATTCAAAAGGAGCTTGGCGACGACGATTCGAGCAAAGAGATCACGGAGCTGCGCGACAAGCTCGCGAAGCTCGAGCTCTCTAAAGAGGCGCGCGCGGAAGTCGAGCGAGAGCTCGGAAGGCTCGAGAGAGCCGGCCGCGAGTCGATGGAAGCGCAGGTGATCCGCACCTATCTGGAGTGGATCGCGGAGCTGCCGTGGAACACACGCTCGGACGATCAGCTCGAGCTTAAGCACGCGGAGACGGTGCTCGAGGAAGATCACTACGGTCTAAAGGATGTGAAGGATCGCGTTCTGGAGTTTCTCGCCGTCAGGCAGCTGCGCGCTAGCCAACTCGCCGACGAAGTCGAGAAGACGGGCGAAGTGCCCGCCGCCAAGCTGTTGACAGACAGAGACGACGCGACCCCGACACTCGCTGTCGGAGAGAACGCCGATCGGGCCATCACTGACAAGGCCGAGGCGAAGTCCCGCGCCATGGCAAAGGGACCGATCCTTCTTTTCATTGGACCGCCGGGCGTAGGCAAAACCTCGATCGCCAAATCGATCGCGCGCTCGCTGGGACGCGAGTACGTGCGCGTCGCGCTTGGCGGCGCCCGAGACGAAGCCGACATCCGCGGTCATCGTCGTACCTACGTCGGAGCGATGCCGGGTAGAATCATCCAGGGGCTCAAGCAGGCGGGGACCAAGAACCCGGTCTTCCTGCTCGACGAAGTGGACAAGCTCGGAACGTCTTACCAGGGTGATCCATCGAGCGCCTTGCTCGAGGTCCTGGATCCTGCCCAGAACGACACCTTCACCGATCACTACCTCGGCATCCCGTTCGATTTGAGCGAAGTGATCTTCATCGCGACCGGGAATTTCGTCCAGAACATTCCGGGTCCGTTGCTCGACCGCATGGAGGTCGTCGACTTCGCCGGTTACACCGAGAAGGAGAAGGCCGAGATCGCGAAGAAATATCTGCTGCCGCGTCAGCTCGAGGAGTCGGGGCTGACATCACGCGGAAGCTTGCGCGGAAGATCGCGTCGAGCGAAGACGTGAAGCGCGTCGTCGACGCGGATGGCGTGCGAGACCTGCTTGGCAGACCGCGCGTTCATCCGGAGCATGCGCTGGCTGAGAGCGAAGTGGGTATCGCGACCGGGATGTACTACACGCCGATGGGCGGCGACATCATGTTCGTCGAGGCGTCGATCAGACGCTACTACGGCAATCGCAACGGCGACGAGGCG
>CAJDUK010000163.1_pt1 | contig 14307 bp, 11 predicted proteins | sample 7390591 | NCBI WGS metagenome assembly CAJDUK01 (sample SAMEA7055672, study PRJEB34461) | soil metagenome | biome: terrestrial ecosystem; feature: Peninsula; material: soil | place: Antarctica | collected 2016
CGCAACCGAGGGATCCCCCGCGATACTCTCGCAAAGAAAAACAACCGGCGAAGATACGTTGCCGGCACGCGAGCGATATTCGAAGCACGTGAAGGCGCTCGTGCAGGTTGGAGCCACCCGGTCGTCCAGCTACGCCACCGTTCTCGGCTATCCCGCTGAGCTCGTTCCTGTCAACAACCCTTATGCCCTCGGCCGCGGCGCAACTCTCCGCGTTCGTGCCCTCCTCGCAGGGAAGCCAGAGGCCGACCAACTTCTTTTCTATGGCGGACGGCGGACCGACGGCGTGCCTGTGCGGGAACGCTCCGTACGCACCGATCGCTCGGGAGTCGCCAGTGTACGAATTCCCTCGAGCGGCCAGTGGTACATCAAGTTCATTCACATGGTGAAAGTGCCAAGGGACACCGTGGATTATGAATCGAAGTGGGCGACTCTGACCTTCGCTAAGAGGTGAGCGGGAACTGCCGCGCGAGCACTTGACGCGGAGCGCTTCAACTGACGTTCCCTGAACAACGAATAGATGGCAGGCAGCACTATCAAAGTCAGCGCCGCGCTCGTGATTAGCCCGCCCACCATTGGTGTCGCAATCCTCTTGAGAACGTCAGCACCCGTCTCCTGACTCCACAGTATCGGAACGAGCGACAAGGTGACGGCTGCAACCGTCATCATCTTTGGTCTTAGACGCTCGACAGCTCCAGCCTCGACTGCTTCCTGTAAGTCATCGAAAGTAGCGTTGACTCCTTCTCTTGCTCGGCCCTCGGTGCGCGTTTTCCAAGCCTGATCGAGATAAAGGAGCATGATCACGCCGGTCTGAGCCGCCACGCCCGCGAGCGCGATAAAACCGATGGCAACGGCTACACTCATGTTGTAACCCGCGATCCACATGAGCCAGACGCCGCCCGCCAGCGCGAATGGAAGGGAGAGCATCACGATCAAACTTTCAGCCACACTACGGAAGCTACATATCCACCCACGTCACGGTTCCTCACGTCCACGTATACGATGTTGTTGAGGTACGCGTCCTCGGACTTCACCAGCGTCGCACCCTGCACGATCTCTATTCTTGCAAGCTGCCCGAGCTCTACCTGCGCGCCTGACGGCGTCGCAACCAGGACGTTCGCGAGCTGGCTTGGATCCGCTCTCAGCTCGCGTGGATAGCGGATGAGAACGCCATACCGCTCCCGCCCTTCGAGGACCTGTCCCGCATCCATTCCGCCCACCGCGGTTGTGAGAGCCATTTGCACCTCGTCGGCCGTCAGGCCATTTCTCGAAGCGGCGGCGCGGTCGATGGTCACATCCAGGTAGCGGCCGCCGACAGCGCGTTCGGAGAAGACTGTGTTCGTGCCCCTCACCTCCGGCAGAATTCCCTCGATCTGCTTGCCGATGCGGTCCAGCGTCGCCAGGTCGGGCCCAAAGATTTTTATTCCGACGGGTGTCTTGATGCCCGTCGCCAGCATGTCGAGGCGATTCTTGATCGGCATGCTCCACATATTGCCGACTCCGGGTGTTCTGACAGTTGCATTCGCTTCGGAAACGATAGAGTCGTAAGACACGCCAGGTCGCCAGTCTTTCCGATCCTTCAAAATGGCGATCGTCTCGATCATCGAGAGGGGTGCCATGTCGGTTGCGCTCTCGGCGCGCCCGATTTTGCCGAGCACCATTTTCACTTCAGGAATCTTTGCCAACGAAGCATCCCTCTGCTGCAGGATCAGCTTGGCTTCGCCTGTGCCTACGCCAGGAAACAGGGAAGGCATGTCCATAATGCTTCCTTCGTTCAGGGGCGGCATGAATTCGCTACCGAGGCGGGACCAGGGAAGAAGTGTGGCTATGAGTACAGCCGCGGCGATTGCGATGGTTTGCCAGCGATTCCGAAGTACAACCCGGATTATGGGCCTGTAAACTCGAATCAGGAATCGGTTGACTGGGTTGGCCGTTTCCGGCTTTACGCCTCCTCGAATGAAGTAACCCATCGCTACGGGAACGAGGGTGATCGATAGAAGCGCTGCTGAAGCCATGGCGAGCGTCTTCGTCCAGGCGAGGGGCTTGAACAGTCTGCCTTCCTGATCCTGAAGCGCGAAAACCGGAAGAAAGCTCGCGGTGATTATGAGCAATGAGATGAACAGCGAGCCGCCGACTTCCTCCGCGGATTCAACGACGAGCTGCCATCTACCTTTCGGCACAGTTGCCGACGCATTGCGCTCCATGTGCTTGTGGAGATTTTCGACCATCACTATCGCGGCATCGATCATTGCGCCGATCGCCACGGCAAAGCCACCCAGGCTCATGATATTCGCGGAAAGGCCGAGCAGGCGCATTGCCAGAAAGGCCATCAGGATTCCGATCGGCAATGTGACAATTGCTACGAGTGCACTCCGCGCGTGGAAGAGAAATAGAATCGTCACCAGCGCAACGATGATCGATTCCTCAACGAGCTTGCTGCGTAGAGTGCGAATTGCCGCGTTTATGAGCCCCGAGCGGTCGTACCCACTGACGAAGTGCACGCCTTTCGGCAGAGAAGTTTCGACCTCCTTCATTTTTTCCTTGACGCCCTTGATCACGGCGAGCGGATTCGAGCCATAACGCATCACCACCCAGCCGGTGACGATCTCTCCTTTCCCGTTCAGGTCAGTAATCCCACGCCTGAGCGCTGGGCCGATCTGAACATTGGCGACGTCTCCGACGGTGATCGGAATTCCATCGGCTCCCGTTCCGACGGATACGGCGCGTATGTCGTCGAGACTCCTGAACCTCCCGCGCCCGCTCACGACGTACTCCGTTCCGCCCATTTCCAGAGCACGCCCGCCGACGTCCTGGTTGGAGCTGCGAACGGCGTCGGCAACCTTCTCGAGCGGGATTCCGAACGCGAGGAGCTTCACCGGATCGACCTCTACCTGATACTCCTTCTCGAAACCGCCGAGTGACGCGATCTCCGCCACTCCCGGAACGCCGGTGAGCGCGGGCCGCACCACGAAATCCTGGAGACCCCGGAGCTGCGCGAGGTTCAGACTGCCCGTAGTGTCAGCGAGGATGTACTGCATCACCCAGCCTACTCCAGTGGCATCGGGCCCAAGTACGGGCTGAGCGCCAGCCGGGAGCTTGTCGCGTACTCCGCTCAGATACTCGAGCACGCGCGAGCGGGCCCAATAGAGATCAGTGCCGTCCTCGAAGACGACGTAAACCGCGGACAGGCCGAACTGGCTCATGCCGCGCACGAACTTCGTGTGCGGGACCTTGAGAAGTTCGGTCTCAAGCGGATATGTCACCTGATCTTCGACGAGCCGAGGCGACTGCCCTGGCCATTCCGTCATCACGATTACTTGTGCATCGGAAAGATCCGGAATCGCATCCACTGGAGTTCGAAGCAGCGCCCAAAGGCCGGCCACGGAAAGCACAAGTGTGCCAATCAGCACAGCGACTCTATGTGCGACAGACCAGCGAATAATTCGTTCGAGCATGGGTTTACCTCTTCGGCGTGGGCGACATGCCGGGCATGCTTCTCATGTCCGCGCCTTTGCTGCTTATCTCGTTTGATTCCTTCGTGGCAGTACCGCTTGTCGGCGGTGCGGAGCCGCCCATTCCCGTCATCGCTTTCATCACCTCGCCGAGGTTCGATTCGGAGTCGATGAGGAACTGGGCGGATGTGACGACGCGCTGACCTGCTTGCACGCCGCCCACTACCTCGATGTAGTCGCTGCCGGAACGGCCGAGCTTGACGGTGCGTGGCAGGAGCTTGCCACCGCCCAAGTCGACGAATACAAGCGCACGCTCACCCGTCTGCACGACCGCCGAGCGCGGCACGGAAAGCGCTGACTGGCCCGTCGTACTGAGCCGAACCGTTGCATACATGCCCGGCTTGAGCAAGCCACCCGGATTGGCAACCGCAATGCGAGCGCGCACTGTTCGCGCCTGCTCAGTCAGCACCGGATAGACATAGGTAAGGCGTCCGGCGAAAAGACGTCCGGGATAGCTCGTGAACTCGAGGGTCGAAGGAGTTCCGACCGAAACAACTCCGGCGTCAACTTCTCGGATCTGCGCGTCAACCCACACGTCGGAGAGATCCGCTATCGTGTAGAGCTCTTCACCCGCCTGAATCGCCTGTCCCTGCACGACTTTCTTGTCGAGCACAATTCCCGACGCTGGAGCGTAGAGAGCGACGGTCCGCATTACCCGCCCACTGCTCAACACCGCGTTTATCTGAGCCTCGGACACGTCCCACAGACGGAGCCGCTGCCTTGCCGCGGCGACGAGATCGACCGAGCTGCCTGGCACGCCCGGCACGGCGCTGCCGGCAATCGATTTCGACAAGCGACTCGCAAGGAGCAGTTCCTGCTGTGCCGCGAGCAAATCAGGCGAGAAGACAGCGGCCAGCGGTTGTCCTCGGCGCACTGGCTGTCCGACAAAGTTGACGTAAAGCCGCTCGACGTAGCCACTGAACTTCGGAGTCACTTTCGCCAGCCGAGTTTCGTTGACGAGCACCGTGCCGACAGTGCGCACCTCATTCGAAAGCGGCCGCATCTGCACAATCCCGTAGGTAATCCCGAATCGCCGCTCATCTTGCGCTGTCAAAGTCACGGAGCCGTCGTTGCTCATGTTCATCCCCGGCATATCGGTCGCACTCTTGGAGGTCGCGGAGCTCCCGGATGGCGGTGTTTTGGCTGGAGTCTTCGAGACGCCGCGATTCAGCGCTATCAGCGCAACGACCAACAACACCGCAACCGAGAGTGTCCCGATTACGAGCGGCCGGCGATACCACGGGCGAGTAGTCATGGTAGCACCTCTCCTCCGACGACAGCTTCGAGATCGGCAAGAGTCTTTGCGAAATCCACGAGCGCTCGATAGTTCGCTGTCTCGTACGCGAAGAGGGTCCCCTGATTGTCGAGTACGCTCAATAGATCGGATTTGCCGGCCTGATAGCTGGCGAGTGACGAAGACACCGCAGTGCGAGCTGCGTTCGACTTCGCTCCAGGTCATTGACCAGGCGCGCGACTTCTGCGCGAACCTTGTTCGTTTCTCCTGTTTGTTCCGCCTGCATCGCCGCGAGCTCCGAGCGGGTCTCGGATATTTCCTGGTCCTGTCGCGCGCGCTTGTGAATAGGCAAGGGAATGGAGACGATCGCGGAGATCATATCGGGTCGCTGATTTCGCTGACCGTATTGCAGGGAAAGGTCGATGTCTGGCTTTACCGCTTTCTCGGCCAGCGCTACACGCCCCAATTGGGCTGCGATCATCGCCTGCCGCTCGCGGAGCCGTGCATTCCGATTCAGAGCGAGTTCCTGCAACGTTGCGAGCAGCGGAAGTGGCGAATCGGCCGCACGAGAGCCCAATATCTGCGTCGCGAACCGGATTCGTGCCGGATCGCTGGCCAATGCCGCACGCGTTACACGTTCGGGGATTTGCGCGCTGCCCACAGGCGTCGTGCTTCCTCTGTCGAGGAGGCCGTTGAGCTCGGCAAGTACGCTCCGCCTCTGTTCGAGCAGTGCGCTCGCGGTTTCTCCCAGACGCGCGGCTTCCACGCGCGCCTTGAGGACATCTTGCTGGCCTGTGAGACCCGCTGCGTAGTGCGCCTCGGCTACGCGGATCACGTCCGCCAGAACGGGCTGATTCTGATTGACTATCTCGATCGCGCGATCCAGATAGGAGAGCTCGAAGTAAGATTTCCTGACGTCGCGTTCAGCGTCGAGCGAGGAAACTTGAACCGCGGCGAGAGCTGCATTTACCTCGGCTTCGGCGATGCGTCGGCGAAGTCCGGGCTTCCCAGGATAGGGAATGGTCTGTGACACGCCGATCATCTTCATGGTCATGTTGTCCCCCGGTAGCGCTGACATAGCCGTCCCCTGAGCGCTCATCTTGCCCAGCGGAAGATTCTGGATCCCCGCCATCAGCATGGGGTCGGGCCATGCGGATGCTGGGCCGATCCGCGCCAGGCGTAGCAGATCCCCCAACTCTCCCGGCTCGGAAGTGGCGCTCGATCTTTCAGCCCTGCCAGTCACCGGCGATGCGGTACGACTTTGCGCGAAAATGGATGGCGCGATTGCAATTACGCTCGCTGTCAGCACGGACTGACAGATGCGAACAGGCCGGATACGCGCGCGAAGATTTTTCAGAAACATTTTGTCTGATGGATGAAGGCCACCACACGCGCACGAGAATCGGACCGGTGCAGGCGTGTGTTACCGCGCATCCGGTGTGGATGCAGCGGGCTACGACAACTGAGTTGTGTGGTGGACTACGCCCGAGGAGGCGGGAGCTCGGGGGCTTTTGTTTCTGAGGGTGGTGTTAGAACAGCTGCGGAGGCGACGCGAAGCACTACACTAGATGTCGCAGGGATCCCGACACGTTGAGCTGCGACCGCGGCCGGAGCGCACGGGACCATTGATTGACACGCGCTTGGTGCCTGTGGCAACCCGCAAGGAGCGGGAGAAGGTGCGGGTGCTTCTCCAGCACTAACACCAACGCCTGCAACGGGCGCCGGGGAGTTGGAAGTATTCGCCATTGCCATGCCGGCGGTGTGGTCAGCACCGCTCGAAAGCTCGCAAGCAAACCCGCTCGTGACCATGACGGAGGCGACGAGTGATAGGGCGGACAACAACCCGGCAAGGCGGTGCATTTGCTGCATAGTGTTAACAATATAACGACGGAAACGAGCAGGAAAGGTCACCGGATGTTCGTGCCTCACGAACGCTGCGCCGTCCCACCGACACCCAAGATGGCGTTAGGGCCTTGAAGCTCCAGGCTAGAGGTACTAACCTCGAGCCACTGCCGTCCGCGTGCGGGCGCTGCCCAAGATTTGGCCGTCTACAAACTGCTTCCCAGAGAACATTAATGACTTCCCGCAGAAACGTGTTCCTCCTCGCGTTCGTGCTTGTGCTCGGCGCGCCTCGCGGGTTGTCGGCTCTCATTCTGCCCCAGCGACAATCCGTGGGTAGCGCCTTTTCGTGTCGAGCCGCCGACTCGACATCGGTTATGCGCGCGGTCGGCCGTTTTCACGATATCCTGTCGACAGGGGATACTACCGGACTAAATGCGCTACTGGCTCCTGACCTGAGAGTGCTCGAGGGCGGCGGTGTCGAAAATCGGCAGGAATACCTTTCCCATCACCTGTCCGAGGACATCGCGTTCGCCAAAGCCGTGAACGAGAAGAAAACTTCGTTCTCGTACACGTGCGATGGTAACGTCGCGTGGCTAGTCTCCACATCGACCTCCACCGGTACTTTCAACGGCCGTCCAATCGATAGCGTCGGAGCAGAGCTGATGATTCTGAGCCGAACCAATAAGGGTTGGAAGATCCGCGCGATCCACTGGTCGTCGGCCAGACGCCAGCCGCGCTGATTGAGCATCGACGTACCATCCGGTAAACTCTTAAGCATGATGCAATCCGACGAGAGCACGCCACGCTGGGTGTGGGGCTTCGGGATCGTCGCCCTGATCCTTGTTTTGGCTTTTGTCGTCCTGCATCTCACCGGTCATGGTCTGGGCGGCCATTTCTCCTGATGACAATGACGCCCGGCCTCCGCAAGTTCGCGCTCACCGCGCATGTCACTTCCTCGGTGGGCTGGCTCGGCGCGGTCGCAGGCTTCCTCGCTCTCGCCATCGCCGGTCTTACCAGTCAGGATGCTCAGATGGTGCGTGCAGCGTATCTCGCGATGGAGCTGACTGCCTGGTTCGTCATCGTCCCGTTGAGTCTCGCTTCGCCACTAACCGGGCTTGTCATGTCACTGGGCACGACGTGGGGTTTGTTCCGGCACTATTGGGTCTTGATAAAGCTCCTGATCACCGTCCTTGCCACGATCCTCCTGCTAGTGCACATGCAGCCAGTTGGCCACCTGGCACGGGTAGTAGCGGAGACGACATTAGCCAAGGGCGAACTCGGCGGGCTGCGGATCCAACTCGTGGCCGACGCCGGTGCTGCCGCGTTGGCGTTGCTCGTCGCCACAATCCTATCGGTCTACAAGCCGCGGGGAATGACCCCTTACGGGTGGCGTAAGCACCACGAGGACCGGGCGATCTCGCGCCCTTAGGGCGAGGCTCGAGCGATACGACCAAGCGCCGCGACCAATGTGAGGTCCGCGTCCGGAACCCATTCAACCATCCCCCGGACGGTCTTCTGTAGCCACTCACGATCGACAGGTCCCAACTCGACTGCAGTCGGCTTGGCCAAAGGGCCTCCCGATACGCCTTTGTGGAAACGGCTGTGTAAGTAAGTGACTACTTGCATCTGTTGGTAGCCCGTCATTAATATCCGCTCCATGAACCGGAGAAACGAAATCCTTGCCGCTGCCGCCGAGGTCTTCGCGCAACACGGCTTTCGTGGCTCTACCACTCGTCGGATTGCAGATGCCGCCGGCGTCAACGAGATCACGCTCTTCCGTCAATTTGGATCCAAAGAGGAGCTGATTCGGCAGGCCATGCACTTCTGCTCGCAATTCGTCGGCTTCACTCCTTTGCCCGATGTCGCCGTCGACCCGGAAGTGGAGCTGACGGCGTGGAGCGAGTCGTTCATCAGGCATTTGAGACTTCAAAGCTCCATGATACGTAAGACGATGAGTGAGATCGAAGAGCGACCCGAAATGAGTGAAATGGCGAGTGCCGTCCCGAGACGGGCGTCGGCCGATTTGTGCCAATACCTGACCGCGCTGAAGCGGCAGGGGTGGATCACTGAGAAGTTCGACGCGAAGACGGCGGCGGCAATGCTCATGGGGTCGATTTTCGCCGATGCAATGGGTCGCGGAATGATGCCGGAGGTCTATCCGCAGGCGGACAAGGCCGCTCACATGTACACCCAACTGCTGCTCCGCGCCCTCGGTGTCGAAAACAGGTCGTCCAAAGCGACGAATAAGCAGACTAAACGATCGAAACAACTTTCAGCCTGAACCGTGTCCTACAGAAAACTCCAACGCCGCGCCCCTGGGCTCGGCACATTCCTGAAAACGCTCTTTACCGTCGCGGCTATTCTTTTGCCGGCGGCACTGCGCGCGCAAGTGCCGCCCACACTGCCCACGGTACGCACCACGGGCACTCCTCGCTCACTCGCGCTCGATGAAGCCGTGCGCATCGCTGAAGCGCAGAGTGAAGCGGTTCGCATCGCTCGCGCGGGAGTACAACGCGCCGAGGGACAGCAGTACCAGGCGCGAAGTCTGAGACTGCCGCAGCTCGGAGCATCCGCGAGCTACACACGCACTCTGGCGTCACAGTTTTCCAGCGCCGGCGGCGCACCGGCAGTCGATACGACGAAGCCCACACCGCCGCCGGCTCCTTGCGACCAGTACTTGCTCGACGCGACCGCGACGACCGCTGAGCGCCTGGCTGGACTCGAGGACGCCAGTCGGTGCGCTCTTGGAAATAATCCGTTCTCCTCATTCGGCAGCCTCGGCTTCGGCGCGAAGAACCAGTACAACGCCGGTCTCTCGTTTTCGCAGAATCTGTTCGCGGGCGGCCGGATCTCGGCGCAGAACGCCGTTGCCAACGCCGGACGTCGCTCCGCCGACATCGAGCTGGCCGCGCAGCGCGCGCAGCTTCGCCTCGACGTTACGCAGGCGTACTTCGACGCTGCTCTCGCCGACCGCCTCGTCGCGCTGGCGGAATCATCCGCCGTGCAAACCGACAAGGTGCTCAAACAGACTCAGCTCGCCCGCACGGTCGGCAACGTCTCGGAGTTCGAGCTGCTGCGCGCGCAGGTATCGAGCGCGAATCAACGCCCGATCGTGATTCAGCGGCAGAGCGATCGTGAAGTCGCTTATCTCAGGCTGAAGCAGCTGCTGAATCTTCCGCTCGACAGCCCAGTTCAGCTCACGACCATGGTTGATGATCCGGTCGCGACGAGCTCGGCGCTTGAAGGAACCGGAATCACGAGCGACACCGTGGCTGTGGATAGGGCAACCGTACGACAGGCTGCCGAAGCAATCGATGCGCAGCGCGGCCTGCTCAGAGTCACGAAGGCTCAGCGTTTCCCGACGCTCGCGCTCACATCACAGTATGGAAAGGTCGCGTTTCCGTTGACGGGCCTTCCCGGCTCTGGAGATTTTCGAACCAACTGGACAGTTGCTCTTTCCTCGCAGTTTCCGCTCTTCACCGGAGGCCGCATAAAGGGTGAGCAGATGGTCGCGGAAGCTAACGTGCGCGAGGCGCGGGCGCGCTACGACCAACTCCGCGAGTTCGCGGCGCTCGACTCACGAGTGACGATCAACAATCTCCTCCAGGCGCGGGCAGCGTGGCAGGCGAGCCAAGGCACCGCTGAACAAGCAGCGCGGGCGTATTCGATCGCGGAGGTTCGCTATAAGGAAGGGATCTCTACGCAGCTCGAGCTGAACGACTCTCGAATCCTGTTGGAGCAAGCGGTGACAAACCGCGCCCTGGCGGCGAGAGATCTCCAGGTCGCGCGCGTCAAGCTCGCACTCCTGCCTGATCTTCCGCTTCAAACGACGGGCGCCGCTCAGGCGCAGGCGCAAAGCCAGGCCAGCACACAGCAATCACAGCAGAGTAGTCAGCAGACCCAGGCTGCACGGCAGGCGCAGCAATCAACGACCGGCATTCCACCACAGTAAGGACACTGAAGAGACTCAGATGATGAAAATGAATCCTAATATTTCGAGAAAGAGTGCGGCCGTTCTGTTCGGTCTTTCCGCCCTCGTCGCCGTGACCGCGTGCAGCAAGGATGACAACGCGTCCGCGGCGGAGACGGCAAAAACCGAGACAATGGTTGTAGGCCTCGAGAACATCACGGTGGCCAGCAACGGGTCTATCATGACCGGGCCATCGATCTCCGGAACGCTCGAGCCCGAGCGTGAAGCCTGCGCGCGCCGGTCTCGTTGCCGCGCGCAACGCGGCTGATGTCGCGGCGAAGGATCTTGCCCGCAACCAGAAGCTTCTCGCCGCGGGCGCGATCGCCGAGCGCGACATCGATCAGTCGCGCCGCACGTCGATCGCCGCGCAGGCTGCTCTCGAGGATGCGAATTCCAGACTTGCGACCGCTCAGAAAGCGTACCGCAGCACTACCGTCACCTCACCGTTCAGTGGAGTCGTAAGTGAGCGTCCCGTCTCGGCCGGCGACGTCGTTCAGCCAGGTTCCGCGCTGTTTACCGTCGTCGATCCATCGAGCATGAGACTCGAAGCGTCGGTTCCCGCGGAGCAGCTCGCATCAATCCGTATCGGGGTGCCCGTCGATTTCACCGTCAGTGGTTATCCCGGGCGTCAATTCGTAGGACGTATCACTCGCATCAATCCAACCGCTGATCCGACGACTCGTCAGGTGCGCATCTACGTCTCGATTCCAAACGCGGGTCGCGCGCTCGTCGGCGGACTCTTCGCGAACGGACGGATGTCGAGCGCGACGAAGATGGGACTCGTCGTCCCAGCGTCGGCTGTCGATGTGCGCGGAAGCGCCCCGACGGTGATGCGCCTGCGTCAGGGAAAGGTGGAGAAGGTTCAGGTTCAGATCGGCCTCAGCGACCGAAGCTCCGAGACGATCGAAGTGATCTCGGGTTTGCAGGCCGGAGACACGCTTCTTCTAGGAGCGGCACAGGGAATTACGCCGGGTGCGGCGGTGCGAGTATCAGCACCGGTTGCAAGTCCGGCCGCCAACAGTACGAAGGGGAGCTGACGTATGATCATTTCAGATTTTGCCATCAAGAGACCGATGATCACGGTCGTCACAATGGTGGCGCTCGTGGTGTTTGGTCTGTTCGCCCCCGACATTCAGCAGCCCGTGGTGCTCACGTTCATCCCCTATCCGGGCGCCTCACCTGAAGGAGTCGAGCGCGAAATTCTGAAGCCGGTCGAGGACGCGATCAAGGGAATCTCTGGCGTCGACAAGATCTACGGCACCGCCGGCGACGGCTACGCCCAGATCATCACGCTCTTCCTGTTCGAGAAAGATCCGCAGGTGGGAACGCAGGACATTCGCGATGCAATTTCGGGAATTCGTGCAGATCTTCCAGTCGAGATGAAGGAGCCGGTCCTACAACGATTCGATCCATCTGACCAGCCGATCGTCTCCATGACGCTTGCGTCGCCAGCGATGTCTCCGGCGCAGCTGACGCGACTGGCTGATCCGGACATCACGAGCAAGATCCGCGGAATTCCCGGGATTGCCCAGGTTCAGATCGTTGGCGGTGTGAAGCGCGAGATGACAATTCAGCTCAACCCGCAGGCACTGCAGGCAGCCGGAATTGGAGTCGGTCAGGTCGTGCTGGCGCTGCAATCCCAGAACCTTGCGGCTCCGGTCGGACGCGTGAACGGGAATCTGGACGAGCGCACGATCCGACTGCAGGGGCGCCTCGAGGGGCCGCAGGATTTCATGAACCTCGTCGTAGCCGAGCGTGGCGGGCAGATCGTGCGACTGGGACAGGTCGCTACCGCCATCGACGGCACGCAGGAGCAGCGCTCACTGGCGCTCTACAACGGAATCGAGGCAGTCGGCATCAACATCGTGAAGGCCAAAGGCTACAGCACGACCGATGTCAGCGACAAGGTGAGGAAGAAGGTGGCTGAGATCCAGAAAACGCTTCCCGCCGGAGTCAAGATCGACATTGTCAAGGATTCCGGTCAACGCGTAGCGGCATCGGTCCGCAACGTCGAAGAAGCACTGCTGATCGGAGCCCTGCTCACGGTGCTGGTCGTGTTCGTGTTCCTGAACTCGTGGAGATCGACCGTGATTACCGGACTGGCGCTGCCGGTGTCGGTGCTGGCGTCGTTCATCGCGGTATGGGCGTTCGGATTCACGCTCAATACGATGTCGCTGCTCGGCCTCTCCCTCGCGATCGGAATTCTGATCGACGACGCGATCGTAGTGCGCGAGAACATCGTGCGACACATCGAGATGGGTAAGGATCACATGACGGCGTCGCACGAGGGTACCGACGAGATCGGCATGGCCGTCGCGGCGACCACGTTCTCGATTGTCGCGGTGTTCGTGCCGGTAGCGTTCATGTACGGAGTGGCTGGACAGTGGTTCAAACCGTTCGCTCTCACCATTGCGTCGTCGGTGCTCGTGTCGCTGTTCGTATCGTTCTCGCTCGACCCAATGCTGTCGGCTTATTGGGCGGATCCACAGATCGAGGCCGGAGAACGGCGCAACCCGATCGCGCATGCGCTCGAGAAGTTCAATCAGTGGTTCAACCGGATGGCTATCAGGTACAAGGGACTGATCGCCTGGGCGCTGGACCACCGGGTGGCAATGGTTCTGATTGCGATCGGGTCCTTCGTGGCGGCGCTCGCGCTTCCGGCGGTCGGGCTCGTCGGTGCCAGCTTCTTCGGAGCCGAAGATCAGTCGGAGGTCAACATCGCGATCGAGACTCCGCCTGGATCCAATCTGGCTTACACGCGAATCAAGGCCGAAGAGGCAGCACGGATGGCGCGGGCGCACAAGGAAGTCCGCTTTACATTCACGACGCTCGGAGGAAGCACCGGCGACGTGAATACCGGCAATATCTACGTCCGGATGCTACCCAAAGCCGACCGAAGCATCGGCGCCGAGGATTTCGGTCGCGAGCTGCGTAAGGAAGTCGGACGTATTGGCGGCGCGACGATGTCCGTTTTCACTAACGACTTCCAGGGCGCACAGAAGCAGATACAGCTAGAGATGCGTGGTGGTACGCCACAGCAGCTAGCCAACACCGCGGAACTGATCGCCGAGCAGGTGAAGCAGGTAAAGGGCGCAGTCGATGTTGGCCTGTCGACCAAGGGACAGAAGCCCGAGCTGAACGTCGAGCTAAATCGTGGTCTTGCTGGTACGCTTGGCGTAACGGTGGGTCAGGTTGCGCAGGCGCTGCGTCCGGCCTTTGCCGGAATCAAGGCAGGCGACTGGGTCGATCCGAGCGACGAAACGCGCGAGGTGAACGTGCGCCTCGCTCCCGAGGCCAGGCAACGCGCAGCCGATCTCGAACAGCTACCGCTCGTTGTCACCGGCCCCGATGGTCAGCCGCGAACGCTGCCGCTTGGACAGATCGCGACGATCACGCCGTCAGTTGGTCCGGCGCAGATCACTCACCTCGATGGCGATCTGGTGGTGACGGTTCAGGCCAACACTTCAGGCCGATCGCTCACGGAGGTGATGAAGGACATAAATGCCCGCATTGCGAAGATCACGATGCCACCGGGAGTCCACATGACCACCGGCGGCGAATCCGAAAGTCAGGCTGAGGTGTTCGGCCGCATCTTCTCCGCGCTCGGCATCGCGGTGATGCTCATGTATCTGATTCTGGTGATGCAATTCGGGTCGTTCCTCGAGCCGCTCGCCATCATGATCTCGCTGCCGCTGTCACTCATCGGCGTGATGCTGGCGCTCATGTTCACCAACACGACAATCAACATCATG
>CAJDUK010000030.1_pt1 | contig 14066 bp, 8 predicted proteins | sample 7390591 | NCBI WGS metagenome assembly CAJDUK01 (sample SAMEA7055672, study PRJEB34461) | soil metagenome | biome: terrestrial ecosystem; feature: Peninsula; material: soil | place: Antarctica | collected 2016
AAGGACTCCGCTCTGCGGGGTTCCACCTATCAGTCCGCGCGCGAGCAAGCCGAGCCTGCACGCGCCGGCCGTGTGCGAGGAGGAGGGCCCGACCATCACCGGGCCAATTATGTCCAGTAGAGAGACCATACATCAAAATATGGTGGTTGCTTCGCGTTCGGGGGAAAGGCCAAAGAGAAAAGCAACGCTACCCGCTACCCGCTTTACGCTACCTGCCGCGAGCTGACTACGGCATTGACTTTACTACAGGCGTGAAAGACTTCGGCCGAGGCATACCTGCGCTATCACCATCAAACTGATGGTGAGGCGAGACGACCTGTCTCTCGGTCGTTCACTATTAGCTAACAAGCGTTCAGCGGGTAGCGGGTAGCAGTGCAGTTCTCAGTCTTACCCCGCCTTCAGCGCCACCTTTTTCCGGGCGCTCCCGCGATCGCGTCTGAGCATCGTCCGCAGGTACTGCCCAGTGTAGGACGTCGCAACATCAGCGACATCTTCCGGCGTTCCTGCGGCGACGACATCGCCGCCGCGCAGCCCGCCCTCGGGACCAAGATCGATAATCCAGTCGGCAGTCTTGATCACGTCAAGGTTGTGCTCGATGACGAGCACCGTGTTCCCACGGTCAACGAGCCGGTGCAGCACGCTCATGAGCATGCGCACATCCTCGAAATGGAGACCGGTGGTCGGCTCGTCAAGGATATAGAACGTCCGGCCGGTGTCGCGCTTCGACAGTTCGGCGGCAAGCTTGACTCGCTGCGCCTCTCCGCCGGAGAGGGTCGTCGCCGACTGTCCGAGATGGATGTAGCCCAGGCCGACGTCGAAAAGAGTCTGAAGCTTCTGTCGCACGCGTGGCTGGTTTTCGAAGAACGCGAGCGCATCTTCCACCGTTTGCTCGAGCACGTCGGCGATGCTGAGACCGCGGAAGCGAACTTCCAATGTCTCACGGTTGTAGCGCCGGCCTTTGCAGACGTCGCATGGAACGTAGACGTCGGGCAGGAAGTGCATCTCGATCTTGACGAGGCCATCTCCCTCGCACGCTTCGCAGCGACCGCCCTTCACGTTGAACGAGAATCTGCCCGGTCCATAACCCCGGATCTTCGCTTCGGGAAGCTCGGCGAACAGCTCGCGGATAGGCGTGAAGAGCCCGGTGTACGTCGCCGGATTCGAGCGCGGTGTCCGTCCGATGGGGCTTTGGTCGATGTCGATGACTTTGTCGAGGTGCTCGAAGCCGGTGATGCCGTTGTGCGCTCCTGGAATCACACGGGCACGATAAAAGCTCCGCGCCATCGCGCGGTGAAGGATGTCTTCGATGAGCGTGGACTTTCCGCTTCCCGACACACCCGTCACCGCGACGAACAATCCGAGGGGTATCTCGACGTCGAGGTTGCGCAGATTGTGCTCGCGCGCGCCCTCGATGCGGATGACGCGCGCCGGGTTCATGCGGCGACGAACTTCCGGAATCGGGATCTCGATCTCGCCGCGCAGGTAGCGGCCTGTGATCGATTCCGGGGTGTTACGGACCTCGTCGACGGTTCCTTCGGCGATGACGAGACCACCGTGCTTGCCCGCGCCGGGCCCGAGATCGATGACGTGATCGGCCGCCTCCATCGTCTCTTCGTCGTGCTCTACGACGATGACGGTGTTGCCGAGGTCGCGGAGCTGGCGAAGTGTGTTGAGGAGGCGCGCGTTGTCACGCTGGTGCAGACCGATCGATGGCTCGTCGAGTATGTAGAGCACGCCGACGAGCCGCGAGCCGATCTGCGTCGCGAGACGAATGCGCTGCGCTTCGCCGCCTGACAGCGATTCCGCGGGACGTCCGAGTGTCAGGTACTCGAGACCGACGTCGTTGAGGAATCGAAGGCGCTCGCGCACTTCCTTCAGGATGGGGGCGGCGATCTCCGGATCCAGACCAGGCTTGCCGTTCGCGCGTACGGGAACGTTCTCGAAGAAGCTTTGCGCCTCCGTGATGGACAATTGCACAACGTCACCGATATTGCGCCCGGCAAGTGTGACCGCCAGCGATTCGGGCTTTAGCCTCCGCCCGCCGCAGGTCGTGCACGCGCGCGGCTGCATGAACTCCTCGAGCTCGAGGCGCACGGAATCCGATTCGGTCTCATCGTAGCGACGCTGGATGTTGGAGAGAATTCCTTCCCAGCTCGTGCCGGATTTGTCGACGCGCTGACCGCCCTTACCGCCCGTGCCATAGAGAAGCTTGTCGCGCACTTCGGGACTCAGTTTTCCCCATGGATCGTTCGGGTTGAATCCGAACTGCTTCGCGAGGCCCGGAAGAATCACCTTCTTCAGGTAGCCATCGGGCTCGCCCCAGGGCAGCACGACTCCCTCGAGGATGCTGATGCTCGGATCGCCGAGTATTAGCTCTTCGCTCACCTCGCGGCGCAGGCCGAGACCGCCGCATGCGGGGCATGCGCCGAATGGCGAGTTGAACGAGAAGTGCCGCGGCTCGAGCTCGGGCAGGGAGACGCCGCAATCGGGGCAGCCGTATTTCTCGGAGAATAAGTGGGTGGTGCGATCGTCAACGCGCTGAACTTCGATGAGACCCTCGGCCAGCTTGAGAGTGGTCTCAACCGAATCGCTCAGGCGACCGCGATCCTCGGGACGCACGACTAGACGGTCGACGATGACTGAGATCGTGTGATTCATTCGCCGGTTGAGCTTGGGCGGGTCGGCGACCTCGATCAGCTCGCCGTCAACAATCGCGCGCACGAATCCCTGCTTCCGTGCGGCCTCGAACAGCTCCCGGAACTCTCCTTTGCGGCCGCGCACGAGCGGCGCGAGGATCTCGATCTTCGAGCCCTCCGGCCAGGTCAGAATCGCGTCGGCAATCTGTCCGGCGCTTTGACGCTCGACAGGGCGTTCACAGTTGGGGCAGTGCGGAGTTCCGGCGCGGGCGTAGAGCAGCCGGAGGTAGTCGTAGATCTCGGTGACTGTCCCAACCGTAGATCTGGGATTGTGCCCGGCGCTCTTCTGCTCGATCGAGATCGCGGGCGAGAGCCCCTCGATGGAGTCGACGTCGGGCTTCTCCATCAGTCCCAGGAACTGTCGCGCGTACGCGGACAGCGACTCGACATAGCGGCGCTGTCCCTCAGCATATATGGTATCGAACGCGAGCGACGACTTCCCCGACCCCGACAGCCCCGTGATCACCGTCAGGCGGTCGCGGGGTATGGTGACGTCGATGTTGCGGAGATTGTGCTCGCGGGCGCCGCGTACGATCAGCGATTCTTCTGGCATAGCCTTGTAAAGTCGCGGGTTACACCGCCAGACTCAAGCGGCGCATATTGAGTCTCGAACGTGCCGGGGAGCGGTCATCGCCACGGCTCAGGCGTCCATTTTGCACCGGGAGGGCGACATGCCCGTTTTAAGTGGAGTAATTGACGTCTTAACGATGAAGTCGGATCGCCCTGTGCGCCGTTTGGTGGCGTACTACGTGATTCTGGCGATCATCGTTGCCATAGCGGCGTTCTTCTTCCCCAACGAGATGTCGCGGATCGCCGCGAAAGGCCTCGGGGACGTTCCAGAGGGTCCGACCGTATTGAATGACGCACTCTCGTCGCCCAACACGGGGGTGACCTTCGGTCTGGGATCACTCCTCGGCGTTGCGCTCACCACCGTTTTGATTCTTCTCGGCGCTCTGGTGCTGGTACTACCGGTGACGTGGGTGTATATGTCTGCCCGGCCCTCCGGGGGACAACACAATCAAAACGTCGTGCAGACCCTCGTCATCCTGCCTCTCGTCGTGGCGGGGATCGTGTTCATGGTGCAGAACAGTCTGGCGCTGGCGTTCAGTCTTGCCGGTGTAGTCGGCGCCGTGCGATTCAGGACCACGCTCCGCGACTCCAGGGATCTCGTTTACGTCTTCCTGAGCATCGTGGTGGGGTTCGCGGCGGGGGTCCAATCACTCGCCGTAGGCGCAGTTGTCTCGATTGTCTTCAACTTCGTGCTGATCATCACATGGCGCTACGATTACGGAAGGAACATGCTGATGCCGACCGCGTCGGCGCAGTGGTCTCGCCCATTGCAAGCTCTCGCGAGTCCCACGGGCAACCATCAGATTCCCGATCGAGACCTCATGCTTTCGCTGACGCCGGAGAAAGCGAACGCGCTCGCTGACCGGTTCGATCGGGTACGTGACACCATCGGCAAGAAGAAAAAGGCACGTTACAACTCGGTGCTGCACATCACGACGGACGACGTGGCCGAGGGGCAGCAGAAGGTCGAGCGGGCTCTCGACAGGATGACCAAGCGGTGGGCCCTCGACGAGCTTGTCACCAACGTCGGTAAACCCTCGGAGCTTTTCTACCTCGTGCGCCTCAGGAAATCCATCCCGAGAGACACCCTTTTAGCGGGGATTCACGCGAATGCCGGCGACGCTATCGCTTCGGCTGACCTCGAGACCGGCGAGCTGGCGGAAGACAAATCGGGCGACAAAGACAAAGACAAAGGATGATCGGCGCGCGCGGCTTGGTACTGCTTGCGGGCTTGTCGCCGTGGGTTGCTGCGTGTCGGGAGACGCCGGGGGCCAAGGCAGCGGAGGTACAGGCAGTCGAAGCGACGCGCAAGCAGGGGCTCGCGCGCAGACTCGCGTTGGCAGACGCCAGCCCGGCGAAGTCGCTGCCCGTGGCCAAGTGGATCATGCCGCCGGAGCTGCGAGAGATTTCCGGCCTCACCCTCACCTCACGCGGGACCGTTCTCACCCACGACGACAACATTGGCAGGGTGTACGAGGTCGACCCGAAAACCGGGATCCTCCTCAAGGGTTTCTCTCTGGAGGGCGGAGTCCGCGGCGATTTCGAGGCGATCACGATTGCCGGAAGCGACATCTACCTCCTTGAGAGCAAGGGCAAGATCTTCAAGTTCAAGGAAGGCGCTGACGCCTCGCAGGTTCCCTACTCGGTTTTCGATACCCGGTTGGGGAAGGAATGCGAATTCGAGGGGCTGGCCTACGAAGCGGATAGCACCCGGTTCGTGATGGTCTGCAAGAAAATCCGGGGAAAGAACGAGACGCACGAGCTGCTGATCTATCGCTTGCCGCTGCCACTCGATCGGGCGACGATGTCAACGCTGCGCGTTCCAAGCGCAGACGTGATCGGTTCCAACAAGTGGAAGGGTTTTCATCCCTCGGACATCAATATCGACCCGATCACGAAGAATTACGTCTTGGTCGCGTCCCGTGAGAAAGGCCTTCTGGTGATGACTCCGGACGGGAACGTTGTGCGTTCCGAGCCGCTCCCCGATGATCACCACCAGCCCGAAGGCGTAGCGATCACGAGGGACAGCATCCTGATCGTCAGCGATGAGGCGAATGTGAAGCCTCCCGCAATCACGCTCTACCGGTGGCGCCGATGACTAAGAGACGTTCGATGAATAGCGGCCATACCTCGAGAGTACGGACCTCGATTGTTCTCGCCGCGGCGTTGGCCGCGAGCGCGATCTCGCGCGCAGAAGCGCAGAAGCAATTGGTGCGGACCGTCGGGGAGGACAGTGTGATCGTCATCGCCGGTGCGAATTTCAAAGCCGGAAGTCTCCATCGGCTTTTCCTGGGTGATGAGTACCGCGATGTCTGGACGACGCCGATCAAGGTTCCGGTCCTCGACCTCAGAACGTTTCACGGCGGGCTGCGGCCGGTGAAGGAAGGCGGAGGCATGCAAGCAAAATCTCTGCGCTTCGTGGCTCCGGACAGCTCGGAGTACGTCTTCCGCCAAGTGCGCAAGACAAAGACTTTTCTCGGGCCTGAGTACGACGGCACCATCATCTCCTGGATTGTCCGGGACCAGGGCGCTGCGTCCCACCCGACGGCAGCGATCGCGGGGGCGCCAATGCTCCGTGCAGCCGACGTGCTCCACCCCAGCCCGAAACTCTTCTTCATGCCCGATGACCCGCTCCTGGGTCAGTACCGGAAGGACTTTGCGGGCATCCTCGGTATGGTCGAGGAGTATCCGAGCGTTCCGAAGAAGGGCCGCGCGTTCGCCGACGCCGACAAGATCATCGACAGCCAGGAGCTGCTCGATCGGATCAACAAGGATTCCAAAGATCAGGTCGAGGCGCGAGACTTTCTCACAGCTCGCATGATGGATCTGCTTCTCGGTGACAACGACCGCCATCCGGACCAATGGGCGTGGGCGCGTCTCGGGAAAGGCGACGGGGCACGCTGGGAACCGATACCGCGTGACCGCGACAAGGTGTTCGTCTCGTATGAAGGCGTTGTCATCAGTCTCGCGCGCCGCGCGATCCCGAGTCTGGTCAAGTTCCGAAGCGAGTATTCGGATCCCACCGCGCTATTCGCCAATGCGGGCGAATTCGACCGGCGGTTACTCGGAAGCCTGGACAATGCAGTGTGGGATTCCGTCGCCACGAGTCTGATGCAAAGGCTTACCGATCCGGTGATCGACAACGCAGTGCGCGCGATGCCGCCAGAGTATGCGCCGCACTCGCAGGAGATCGCCGCGAGGCTCAAAGCGCGGCGCAACGGCTTGCGCCCCATTAGCGACCGTTATTATCGCGAGCTTTGGCGTACTGCCGACGTACACGCCACAGAGGCGGACGACCAGGCAACCGTGACTCGATCCGCCGAGGGGATCGTAGATGTCCGCATCCAGTCAGGAAACGACCCTCCTTTTTTCTCGCGCCGGTTCTACGCCGGTGAAACGAAGGAGATCCGCATCTACCTGCACGGCGGCGACGATCGAGCGACGGTCCAAGGCAACGTACAGCACAGCATCGAGACGAGAATCATCGGCGGCAACGGAAACAACAGCATCGTCGATCTTTCGACCGTCGGGGGCGAGAGAAATCCGACCAATCTCTACGACGTCGGACCCGTGCAGAGCGTGAAGTACGCGCGGGACACGGTAGATGAGAAGATCAACATCGACGACGCGCTCAACCGCTATTTCAATCGACGGCCGTGGGTGCACGCCTACGGCACCTTGATACCGCCCCAGACGGATCGCGGCTCTTCGATCAGGCTCGTGGGGGGTCTGCATTCACAACGTGGGCTTGGCATTTATCCCACGATCGGCTTTGCGCACTATGCGTATGGGTTCCGCAAAGTCCCCTACTCCACGATGCAGGAAGCGGATCTCTCGTATTCGGCGGCGAGCAATCGCATGCGGATTCGGAGCGCCTACGATAAGCGATTCGCGGAATCGGACATCCACATCCCTATGACAGCGCACATGTCACAATTCGAAGTCGTGCAGTTTCACGGCTTCGGCAACGACGTGGCGGATCTGCGCGGGCGATTCTACGACGTCAGAGAGAGGCAGTGGCAGTTCAATCCGGCGATTGGCCGCGCGTTCAGTCCCGTCAGCGACATCTCCTTCGGGCCGATCGTTCGCTTCACGACGACGGACAGCGTGGTCAATCGACTCATCTCGCAGCAGCAGCCTTACGGATTCAAGCGATTCGGCCAGGCGGGTCTGCACTTGAAAGCCCATCTCGACAGTCGTTACTACCCCGACACGATGAAGCCGCGAGTGGTTGTCGACTTCGCGGGGAGCGGGTTTCCGGCCATGTGGGACGTAAACAAGCCCTACGAATCGCTCGCAGGGTATATCGCCGCATTCTTCACACTTCCCGTCCCGAAGAAACCGGTCCTGGCACTGCGCGGCGGAGGGAAAAAACTCTGGGGTCCGTTCCCTTACTTCGACGCGGCGTATCTAGGCGGATCGGAGACGTTCAGGACCGAAGAGAAACAACGGTACGCCGGAGACGCCTCGGCATATGGCACCGCCGAGCTGCGCGTTCCGATCGCGAAGTTCCCGTTCATTCTTCCGCTCGACGTCGGGGCGTTGGGATTCTATGACGCCGGACGAGTCTACCTGAACGGCCAATCGCCTGGTGGATGGCACACGGCCGCCGGCGCAGGGTTCTGGATCGGATACCTGAATCCGGGCACGAACCTGAACATACTCTTCACGAACAACAAACAGCGGAGAGTTACGAGCAGCTTCGGTTTTGCGTTCTGAGTTAGAATCCGCTCTGGCTGGCCACCGAGACGGAAGTTTCATCCGGATGAAGCGGATTGAACTGATTCCGCGGATCGCTCCCAAAGGCGATGCGGCTCGTAACACCAGGGCTGGGTTTTTTTGTTCACTGCCGCTCGGGATGCTTCAACGGAATCGCGAAGCTCTCTTACCAAACACAAACAAAACACATCCGAGTAATCCGGAAAATCCGCTTCATCCGGGTGAAACTTCCGTCTCGGTAGCCGGCCGCAGCGGGCGTTCGATCATTGGAAAGTTGTTGGTCGGAGTTGCTTTGAGCAGCGTTCTAGCCGGTTGCTCGCGCGATGAACCGCCCACTCCTCCACCCGGTAAAACCGCGAAGGAAGTAGCAATGCCGGGAGCGCCGGTCATGATCGCGGCCGGGGACATTGCGGTTTGCGGCGTGACCGGGGATGAAGAGACGGCTCACATCGTCGACAGCCTATTAACGGCCAATGCTGTCGCGCAGGTGCAGAGCGCCGTCGTCACGATTGGTGACAACGCCTATCCATCGGGCGCCGGCGGCGTCGAGAATGATTTCCCGCGCTGCTTTTCTCCCTCGTGGGGATCGCCGCGCATCATGAGCGTCATTCACCCTTCTCCGGGGAATCACGATTACGACAGCGGCAGCGGCGAGCCGTACTTCTCCTACTTCGGGAAGAGCGCCGGCCCCGCGGGGAAGGGCTACTACAGCTTTGACTTCGGCGGATGGCACGTCGTATCGCTCAACAGTGAGCTGTACTTCGACCACGGTAGTCGCGACGCGGCGAAACAGCAGGAAGACTGGCTCCGCAAGGATCTCGAGATTCATCGAGCGCTGTGCACACTGGCGTACTTTCACCGCCCTTTTTTCAGCTCAGGCAATCACGGATCTTCGCGGCAGATGCAAACCTTGTGGAAAATCCTGTACGACGGCGGCGCGGATCTCGTTCTCAACGGGCACGAGCACCACTACGAGCGGTTTCTCCCGCAGACGCCGGCCGGCGCCGCGGATTCGGCGAGGGGTGTTGCACAGATCATCGCTGGAACCGGTGGCGCCGATCTGCGCAGTGTCGACGCTCAGCTCGCGCCCAACTCGGCTTATCAGATTCACGGGCGCCACGGCGTGTTGAAGCTGACGCTCGGCGCGAGCGAGTACCGCCACGCATTTCTCGATACCGACGGTCGAGTCTGGGACGCGGGCAGCGGCAAGTGCCACTAGAGGTCCGGCACTAATTGGGTGTATCGCGACGCCGCGCGTCTATACAACTTTGAGTCATGGGAACTTCGCCCAATTCCTATCTGACTGTCAGCACGACCGGCTCTTTCCAGCTGCGGAACGACGCGGACGTCCGCATTTCCGCCATCGATATTGGATCGAACTCGATCCGCCAGACGATTGCGGATGTCTCGCCTACGGGCGCGATCCGCGTCGTCGACGAAATGAAGGCGGCCCCGAGGTTGGGCGCTGGCCTCTATAAGAGAGGATCTCTCAACGAGATAGCGGTCCAGAACGCTCTCAGCACGCTCAGCCGCATGGCGACGCTTGCTAACCAGCTCGGCGTCGAGCGCACTGAGGTTGTCGCCACGAGTGCCGTGCGCGACGCCAGCAATGGCGACCAGTTCCTCAAGCTGGTGCGCGCCGAAACCGGACTCTCGGTAAGGATTCTTCGCGGGGACGACGAAGCGCGCCTCAGCTTCCGCAGCGCACTGGCGCATTTCGATCTTGGAGTCGGTAGAGCCGTCGTCATGGACATCGGTGGAGGCTCTCTTGAGCTCGCGTTGAGCGCGGACGGGCTGGTGGAGCGGCTGATTTCGCTGCCGTTCGGGGCGATCAGAATGACGGAGCAGTACGTCGGCGCGCCCTTCAAGAAGAAGGGAATGCGCAAGCTCAGGAAGCACGTGCGGAAGGAGCTGCGCCGAACCGTCGCCGCGCGACACTGGCACGCATCACGGATCATTTGCTCCGGCGGCACGTTCACCAGCCTTGCAGCGATCTACCTCGCGCGCACCGGAATCGAGAACGCGAAGACCGTGCACGGAACTGTCATTCCACGCGTCGAGCTGGAACACATCGTTGACATGCTCTACAACATGTCGCTCGAGGAGAGACAGGCTGTGCCAGGTCTCAACGCTGCCAGAGCCGACATCATCGTCGGCGGCCTGGCTGTGGCAGCGGAGGTCATGGCGCGCATCGAAGCCAGAGAGCTCGTGATTTCGGCTTACGGGATTCGCGAAGGCATTCTGCTGGAGAGTGCGCACGTCGTCCCACAACCCGCCGACCCGGGAGAAGCGCGCGAACGCTCTGTTCGAGAGCTGGCCGAGCGGTCCCATTACGAAGAGCCGCACTCGAGACACGTTCAGAAGCTGGCGCTCCAGCTGTTCGACTCGATCGGCGCGCGTCTTGAATGCGGGCCCGATGAGCGGAAGCTGCTGGCTGATGCCGCGTTGCTTCACGACATCGGATATCACATCAGCTACGACAAGCACAACAAGCATTCCTACCATCTCGTCGAGCACGCGGACCTCCTCGGGATGACTCCCGCCGACCAAATCATGGTCGCGAACATCGCGCGTTATCACCGCGGCGCCGAGCCGAAGAAGAAGCACGTGAACTACGGCGCGCTGGAGAAATCGATGCGGGAGACGATCAAGAGACTCTCGGCAATACTTCGCGTCGCCGACGGCTTCGACAGAGGCCACGCCGGCGCGGTGTCGGAGATAAAAGCCCGCTGGATGGATCGAGCACTACGGCTTACCGCGGTGCCGAGTCGTCAGAGCAACAACCTGCGGCTGGAATTGTGGGGAGCGGCCCGTAAATCGAATCTGTTGTCGGAGGTCGCCGGCGTTCCCGTGGAGATCGTCGCGCCAGACGGGTCGGTTACGACCTACGAAGACGAGGTAGGCGCCGCCGACTGACGGTTGGCTTGCTGGTCGTCGTAGGCTGCGTCAGCTCCGTTCTCTTTGCCCGGTGGCAGCGGCAGGAGTCCCCAGGAGTTCGCAAGAAACCGTTCGTGCGCCGACACGACGGGACGCGTGCCCGGCTTCCTCTGAACGTAAGTCCCGTCTGAATGTAGATCCCACGCCAGCCTGTTGTCGGCAAGGCACGTCTCCAGTAACGAGCAAACACGCGAATGCAGACTCCGATCCAGGACCGGAGTAATGACTTCGACACGCCGGTCGAAATTTCGCGGCATCCAATCGGCGGATCCGAAATACAGCTCTTCGTCGCCGTTGTTCGCGAAATAGAAGATTCGCGAATGCTCGAGAAAACGGCCCACGATGCTGATGACCTTGATCCGATCGCTCACGCCTTCGATGCCGGGCCTGAGACAGCAGATTCCGCGCACGATCAGGTCTATTTTTACGCCGGCCTGTGATGCGTCGTACAAGTGCTGGATGATATCCGGATCGACGAGCGCGTTCATTTTCGCGATGATGCGCGCGGGCTTTCCCTCTTTGGCGTGCTGGGCTTCCCTGTCCACCATCTCGGTGAATCGCAGACGCATGTTTTGCGGAGCGACAAGAAGATTCCGGTAGGGGACCTGCCGAGAAAATCCGGTCAGCGAGTTGAAGAGATCGGTCAGGTCCGCGCCCATCGATGGGTCGCACGTGAGCAGACCCAGGTCGGTGTAGACGCGCGCTGTCTTCGAGTTGTAGTTCCCGGAGCCAATGTGCGCGTACCTGCGGATGCCGTCGGGCTCGCGACGCACGACCAGCACCGTCTTCGTGTGTGTCTTGAGACCCGGTGTGCCATATGCGACGTGAACTCCGAATCCTTCCAGGGTTCGCGCCCAGGTGATATTGTTGACCTCGTCGAATCGGGCCTGCAGCTCGATCAGGACGGCCACCTGCTTGCCGCGCTGAGCGGCCTCGGTCAACGCGCGCACGATCGCCGTGTCGCCCGACGTGCGATACAGAGTCATCTTGATCGCGAGCACGTTCGGGTCGATCGCGGCGGAAGTCAGGAAGTGCTCGACGCTCGCGCTGAACGAATCGAACGGATGGTGGACGAGGATGTCTTTCTCGCGAATTGCTTCGAAGATCGAGCGGTTTGAATCACGCAGCTCCGGTGGCGTCGCCGGAATGAACGGCGGATCCCGCAGCTCGGGAATCTCCATCATGGACAGCCACATCAGATCGCCCAGCTCGAGAAGCGGTCCGGTCTCGACGAGATCGGCCTCAGTGGGCATCTCTGGGGGCTGATCCTCGAGAAGCTCCGCGAGCAGCAGCTCACGCAGCTCTGGCGGGGTTCCTCTCTGCACCTCGACGCGGACGACCTCGGCAAAGCGGCGCTGGAAGACCTGCTCTTCGATTATCGTGAGCAGATCGTCGTCTTCGTCGGAGTGGGCGAGCTCGAGGTCGGAATACCGAGTAACGCGGAATGTGTTGTAGCCGCGTATTTCCATTCCCGGAAAGAGCGTTCCCAGATTTGCTCCAATGACGCGCTCGAGAGGAACGAACTGATTCGGCCGCCCGAAGGGAATCCAGCGGGGCAAACTTCTCGGCACCTTGACGCGCGCGAAGCGGGTTGTGTCGGTGGCCGGGTCGTAGACTTGAACGGCGAGCGAGAGCGAAAGGTTGGAGATGTACGGGAACGGATGCCCGGGATCGACGGCGAGCGGCGTCAGAACCGGGAAGACCTGCGATTCGAAGAATTGATCCACGCGCTGCATTTCCTCGGGCGTCAATTCCTCCATCCGGACGAGCCTGATTCCGTGCTGTTCCAGATCAGGCAGCAGCACGTCGTACAGGCATTGCTGCTGCTGCTCCACGAGCTCGGCCACTTCCTTCACGATTGCGTCGAGCTGTTCGGCCGGCGTCATGCCGTCAGGGGGAAGGTGCTGGACGCCGGCGGCGATCTGCCTGCGAAGCCCCGCAACGCGAACCATGTAGAATTCGTCGAGGTTCGTGCTGAAGATTGCAAGGAACTTCAGGCGCTCGAGCAACGGGTTCCTGGGGTCGAACGCCTCGTGCAGGACTCGAGAGTTGAACTCGAGCCAGCTCAGTTCGCGATTGATGTAAAGGGACGGGTCGAGCGCCATGATCTAAGTTGTACCCCCATTCCAAAGATGTGCGCCAATCGAGTCATTGTTAAGCACGGCACATTAGATTCTTCACATCCCTTCCCGGATGTTACTTGGGCCATACCGACGCGGTCGTCGTTCTCACCACACTCGCCACAACGGATGAAGCGGCGAAGTTCGTCCGGGCGCTCCTCGAGCGCAGACTGGTTGCCTGCGGCACGATTCTGCCCGCGGCGCGATCCCTGTACCGGTGGGAAGACAAGCTCGCGGACGAAACCGAGGTCGTCGTTGTGCTCAAGACCCGGTCTGGAGCGGTTCACGGCCTGGAGCGGGCGTTCAAGGAGCTCCACCCCTACAAAGTCCCCGAGCTCCTCACGGTGCCCGTAAGCGGCGGGCTCGAGCGCTACCTTGGGTGGATCAACGACGAAACGAGCATGACGATCGTTTAAATCGGCGTTCTAAATCGTCCATTAGGGGTGAAGCTCCCGGCCCCATTCCCAAAGTGGTCAAAGTGACCTCGACGCGCGGCTTGTTCGCGGTGATGATCGTCGTCGTTTGGATTGGCGGGCTGATGATGATGGGTCGCCGCAACGCCAATACGAGCGAGGCACAATTGCTCGCCGAAGTGGCGCTCAGGCTGCAACCCGCCACCTTCTACTACATCGTCGAGCGAGACGGCAAGCAGATCGGCGCCGCATCGTCGTCCGTCGACACCAGCTCCAAGATGCTCCTGAGTGAGGAGTATTTCGTCGGCGACTATCCCGCTCCGGGCGGGAAACCAGCCGAGCGGACATCGACTCGGTGGCAGACGCGCCTCACTCGGGCATTCCGTCTTGCCACGTTCACTATCGATGTAGCGCGACAGACACGTCCGTTCTCGATCCATGCGTCCGTCGAGGAAGACACGAGCCTGTTCATAGCGGGAGTCAAGACTAAACGGCCGCAAGCGCGATACACGATTGCTCCGCCGCTCTTCACGCCCTCGCTCGCGCCAGTCTCATTCATGCTCGGCGGCGCCCACGACATCGGCCGCAAGAAGACGATATCGGTATTCGAT
>CAJDUK010000022.1_pt1 | contig 14054 bp, 13 predicted proteins | sample 7390591 | NCBI WGS metagenome assembly CAJDUK01 (sample SAMEA7055672, study PRJEB34461) | soil metagenome | biome: terrestrial ecosystem; feature: Peninsula; material: soil | place: Antarctica | collected 2016
GAAGGAGATGAAGCTGGACGAATTCAGGAAGCGGCCGCTCTCAGGAAAGATTCTTGAGTGGGGCGCGCAGAAGCTGCGCCGAGTTCTCTAGGCGTCCGGGAAAGACCATCTGATGGCCCGCGATGTGAGGGGTACAACCTCCATGCTCGCGCGCTTCCATCCCCTCGTCCGGCAGTGGTTCAAGGAGATCGCGCGGTGGCGAGCGATGATCACCCTTCAACTTCGTTCGTGGTGATGGCAGCGAGCGATCCGGCAAACGTCTACAGTCTTCCATTGGAGCTCGTGGATCGAGACCCGCTGTCCAGACCACGAGGCTCGGGCGCACTGCTCGTGATGCGTGGTGGTCGGGTCGCGATCGCCGTAGAAGGACGCGGGCGCCGCTTCACCGTGGCTGAGTGGCTCTCACCGGAAGAGATCGTTGAGGCGAAGAAGGCTTTGCTCGAGCATCTGCGCGGAGAGAGATCGGCGCGCTACGTGATGTAGCTGCTCAGCGAATGTCGCCGCGGCCGAGCGCGGCGCGCACGGCTTCGCGCATGGCGAGAACGTGAAGCTCGATCCCGTCGGCAACAGGCAGACGATGCCATCTAATCGCGATGTCTCCATCGTGAGCGACCGCTTCATCCGCTCCGGAATTGAACGCAGGCGCGAGAGACTGCGCAATCTTCCGCTCGAGCGCATCGCCGGTGACATCGCGCATCTCGCTACGAATCGTGTCGAGACTTTGCCCTTCACGCTGCCGGATCTTGATGGACAGCAGCTGGAGCAAATGCCGGTACCCGTAAGTAGCGCCGGTGCCGGTGCCCTCGGGCCGGTCGAGCAATCCGCTCGCGACATAAAACCGAACCGCTCGCGCGCTCGGCGCAGCTCGCGCCGATGCGTTCGTCGGTCGAACTCCGGCTGCGTCTACAAGTGCTGTTGCGTGCGCGGCAAGTCCGCGGGCGTTCCAGGGAGCGTGGCGAGCGTGGGCGCGGAGGAGAGCGACAGGCGATTCAGCCATGTGGATAGGATAACATTAAAATCTTCTGCTCGCTCGTCGTGCGGAAGATCGCCAGCGGGGGAGAGAACGGAGATTTCGAGATCTCGTTTGAGCTCGCGGAAGCCGCGGAATTCCTCGACCGGTGCAGTGGATCCCTGCTCGCCCCAAACCAATAGTGCAGGCTGGCTGAGACGCCGAAGCGCGTTGCGCACGTCGATGTTGAGATTGCCAGACAGGAACGCAGCCGGCGCATGTCGAGCGCCACGCTGGTGTGCAGTCGCGTAGTAGACCTCGACGAGCTCGCGCGTGACGAGCGTGTCGTTGGAGTACGCGTTCTTGAGATACCGGCGAAGATTTGGCCTGGATACCAGGGCATTGAACATGGCGGTGCCGGCAATCGGCGTGTCGACCGCGAGTCTTCCTGCTTCGCCGCCGATACCTACCGGCTCGTTCAGTCGCACGAGTCCCGAGGGCGCAATCAGTGCGACCGCGGGGAACCGATGCGGATCACGCGCGGCCAGGACGATCGCGTACGCCCCCGACAGTGAGGACGCGACAAGAACTGTCGGCTCGTCGATTACTCGGCTGACGAAGTCGGAGACCAGCGAGATGTAGAGTCGCGCAGAATACCGGATGGCGGGACGATCGGATCGGCCGAATCCGAGCAGGTCGAGCGTGTAAACCGTGTTCGTGCGGGCAAGGGCCTCGACGTTGTTACGCCATTCGTAAGACCACGCAGCAGCATGAATGCCGTGGATGAGAAGGATCGGTGGGCCTTCGCCATGCTTGGTGAAGGCGACTCTGCGGTCGCGCCACTCGAAGCCTCCCTCCTCACCGCCGATCAGGTTGGTGAGCTTGTCGACGCCCTTTCGCGCAAACGCGTTGTAGGCAGCGGCGGCGCCGAGGATCGCACCACCGGACAAAAGAATCCTACGCCAAGGTCCTTCGCGTTCGTCGTTCTCCTGCATAATCCTCACATTGGTCGGTCAAGAAAAGCGCGGCTACTAGAGAGTAACCGCGCTCGTGGCACTGCGCACGGGGGAGAAAAATCCTACCTTCGCGAGCGACCCCTCGACCCTGCCTTCTTGCCTCCTCCGCTGCGTCCGCGCGCTTTGGAGGCCCCTCCGGACCGGGAGGATTTCTTCGCTCCAGCCTTCCGAGCCCCGGCTTTCCGGGCCCCAGCCTTCTTGCCACTCGCCTTCCCGACCTTCTTCTTCGCTCCCGAACTTCCCGATTTGCGGGTTTTTGAAGACTTTCCCGCGGATTTTTTGCCGCCGGAGGAGCTTTTTGCCACCTTCTTCGCCGCTCCACCACCGCTGCTTCCCGCGGATCGCGCCGCGGAAGTCGACACCCCTGCGCTCGTTCCGCCCGTAGCGCTCCTGCCAGCCGAGGTTGCGCCGGACCCGGCGCGGCCAGCACTTGCGGATGCCCCGCTACCGCCGAACGCAGTGCTCGATGCGCTAGAGGATGGACTGCCGCCGAAACTGGAGCCGCTGCTCGCGCCACCTCCACCCGTTCCGGCGCCAACGCTCCCCAGCCCGCCGCCGGTCAGGGTCGATTCCTGCCGTTTCCCGGAGCCCTTTGGTCGGCCCCTTCTGCCTCTCGGAGCTCCGCCGCCGAAGAGATCCTCTTCCTCTTCTTCGTCGTCCGCATCATCGCCTTCGCTCACGACGGTAGCGTCGGAATCGACCTCTTCATCATCGTCCGCGTCTTCAGCGCTGTCCCACAGGCGATCGCTGTGATCCTCGTTGATTGCCCAGCCGCCATCCTCGTCATCGTCGTCGTCGTAAGAACGCTTGCCGCGAGTGAAGCCACCCCCGATATCGTCCTCGTCGTCGTCCGCAAAACGCAATGGCTCCACTGATTCACCGCTCGGCATGGGTCCTCCCCTAGAATGTCAGCACTCGCACTGTGGTAGCGCGCAATTTTCTGATTTGGCCCGCTGCACGTCGCGTGCCTTGTGCACTGACGCGGAAGCTACTCCATACTTGCACACCGAATACAACTCCGCTGACGGAAGGTCAAGGAGCAGCTACTGGTGGCTAATGATCTTTCCGGGAATTGGTAGCGAGTCGCTTTGTTATGACACGTACCAGCGCGTCATAAACACACGGGTCGAACTGCTTTCCCGAGTCAATCCTGAGATGCTGGAGAGCCGCCTGAGGCTCGAGCGGTTCCCGGTAAGCTCGCTTCGAAGTAAGCGCGTCGAAGGTGTCGGCCGCGCACAGAATTCGGGCACCCATGGGGATCGCTTCGCCGGCCAGGCCCAGAGGATAACCGCCGCCATCCCAACGCTCGTGGTGGTGCTCGACGTACTTGAGCGGTTTCTTGAGGTGAAACAGCGGCGCGAGGATGCCGAGCCCGATCTGCACGTGTTGCTTCACGTGCTCGAACTCTTCGGAAGTAAGCCGGCCCGGCTTGTTGAGGATGGCTTCCCGAATTCCGATCTTGCCGACATCGTGGAGCCGGCCCGCGACGCGCAGGTCCTCGGCAATCACTGGATCGAGACCAATCTCCTCCGCCAGCTGACCAGCGAGCTCGGCGACCCTCTGGGAATGGCCTCGAAGGTAGACATCCTTCGCTTCCATTGCGTTGATCAGGGTCTCGGCGATGCTCACGGACATGAGCCGCAATGATTCCTTTTCGGCCTCGAGCTCCGCGGTGCGAAGCGCCACTTCTTCGCGAATCAACATGTCGAGCCGACGCGACTCAATGAGCTCCGTTCTCTTGAGGAGAGCACGATCAACCGCTTGCTGGAGGTCCGCGAGCTCCACCGGCTTCATCAGATAGTCCGACGCGCCCGCTGACAGGACCTCGGTCGCGGTTGCGGCATCATTAACCGCGGTCAGCATGATGATGGCGATGTCCTGGTCTCTCTCTCTCGCCAGAGGAACGAGCTGAACGCCAGTCATTCCCGGCATGCGAACGTCGCAGAACATCAGCGAGAACGCTCCGTTCTGCAGAATCTGCATCGCCTGTTCGCCAGAGCCTGCAATCTCGACCTCGTATCCGCGGGAGCGAAGAAACTTGCGCAGCGCGAGGCGGATGGTCTCTTCGTCGTCGACGATCAGTATCCGAGTCACTTCTTCGCCTCGCGGTACAGTGGGAATACAACGGTAAACGTCGTGCCGACATTCGGCGTGCTTTCCACTGAGATCGTTCCATCGTGCGCCTGGATGATGCCGTAGCTCACGCTGAGCCCGAGTCCGGTTCCTTCGCCCGGCGGCTTGGTGGTAAAAAACGGCTCGAATACACGCTCGCTGACGGCCGGAGACATGCCGTGCCCAGTATCCGAGACCATGATGTGCACCGCTCGCTGCTTTCGCTGAGTGCTTATCGACAGATGCCGCACTTGAGTGGTCTGCATGGCGGCCTCCGCGTTGACGAGAAGATTGAGCAGAACCTGCTGAAGCTTCTGTTCGTCGCCGCGAACCCGCGGATTCGATTCATCGAGCTTCATGTGAACTTCGATTCCGCTCGATCGTGACGCGAGCGCGCGGAGTCGCACGGTGTGCTTGACGATCGTATTGACGTCGACGGGAACATCGCGTGCGTCAGTCTTGCGCGCGAAGAGCAGCAAATCGCGAATCACACCAATCGCTCGGTCGGCCTCGCGCTTGATCAGACTCACCGATTCGAACTGCTCGCCCTGCAGCTTGTCCTCGAGCAGCAGCTGAGCGAAGGTCGATATTCCAGTGAGCGGGTTATTCAGCTCGTGAGCCACGCCGGCCACCAGCTCACCGATTGCCGCGAGCTTTTCCGTTCGACCAAGGTGGTCGGCGACCTTTCGTTCCTCCGTGAGGTTTCTGACACCGATGACCAATCCGACGATGTTTTCGCCCCCATCCCGGATCTGACTGAGTGTCACCGCCGCCGGAAACTCAGTCCCGTCTTTTCTGCGGTGCACGTGCTCGCCGATCCAGAGCGCCTTATCCTGTGGAACGGCAGGGATCGTCTGGCGGCGGGACAGCTCGGCGGACGCAACGACGAAATCATCGACGGAGAGACCGGCAATCTCCGTCGCCTCGTAGCCGTACTCCTTGATCGCCGCGCTGTTGGCGTATTGCACCTTGGCGTCGACGCCAAGAATGAGCACCGGCTGGTCCATCGTGGCCAGCGCGGCAGCAAGCGTTCGTTCGCGCGTGTGGGTTCGCTGCTCGTCTTCGCTCAAGATGAGAACATCGATGGCAAGGGCGATCGCCGGCGCGAGCCGCAACAGCGCGTCAACGTGTGGGCCGGTCTGTAGCTGCGCGGTCTCCGATGTGACGACGAGGACCCCCAGACGGCGGTCGCTCGCAACGAGCGGGATCGCGATTGCCGGCTCGGCGGGAACGTGCTCCGGGTTGTGGGCCATCTCTCGAAGATTTTCAACGAAGGTCGGCTCTTCATTCTTCCACGCCGCACGGACGGAGCTCCGCTCGATCGGAGCAACGATGCCTCTCATTTGCTCACACGTGCCGCACGCTGCAACACAGACGAGAGAATGTCCATCGCGGGAGATCACGCCGATCGCTTTTCCGCTCGATGGAACGACCTCGTCCAGGATTTTCAGAATGTTCTGACTCGCCTCGGCAACCGTCACTTTGTGGAGAGCAAGTCGAGCGATGTCGGCGGCGGCCACGGTCTGCCTCTGCTCGCTTCGCTGCGCATCGAACAGTCGCGCGTTCTCGATTGCGACTGCCGCCTGACGCGCGATCAGCATGATCAGATCGAGGTCGTGCGCGTCGTACGCATCGGTTTTGTACGACAGGACCTGCATGACACCGACTGTCCGGTCGCGGTAGGTGAGCGGCGCCGTTATCTCGCTCTGCACTTCACGCTTGGCTGCTACCTGGAAGATCGTGCCCTTCCACCAGCGCTCAGGTTTCGACGAGATGAGCGGCACGCCGGTCTGGAAGACCTTGGCGATTGTCTCCGTTCCGTTTGGGAAATCGTGGACGCTCTCGCCCTGACGCTCTTCGGAATCGACTACGATGCACGCGGCGTTGAACTTCTCGCACACGGGGTCGGCGATCATCAGCGCGAAACACGGTGCGTCAACCACGGATGCTACAGCCTTGTAGATCTCGCCATATGCTTCGTCAAGAGAAATCGTAGCGGAGATGGCCTGCTGAACCGTCGCAACCGCAGCAAACCGTGCGGCACGACGCTGGAGCTCTTCGATGAGCTCAGTCGTCAATGAACTCCACCGTCACGGGACGCGTGATGACGCCTGATTTGACGCCTTCGTCGAGGAAGAGCCTGATCGCCTCGCGGCCTCGATCGCCGTAGTCGAGCGTCCAATCGTTGACGTACATCCCGACAAACGTGTCGGCCTTGCTTCGATCCAGACCGCGCGCGAAGCGCATCGCGTGGTCGAGCGCATTCTTCCTGTGATCGAGGCCGTACGCGATGCTCTCGCGGAGATGTCGCGACACTTTCTTCTGAACATCACGCGGCATGTCCTTCCGGATGACGTTGCCGCCGAGGGGTAGAGGAAGCCCGGTCTTCTCCAGCCACCACGCGCCCATGTCGGCGATGAGCTGCAGGCCGTCGTCCTTGTAGGTGAGCTGGCCTTCGTGGATCAGCAATCCAGCGTCGACGTCGCCGGCGATCACCGCCTGGTCGATCTGGTCGAATGGAACCACGACGGGAACGAAGTCAGGCTGGAAGAGCCTGAGAGCGAGGTATGCGCTCGTCATCATTCCCGGGATCGCGATGCGCTTCCCCACCGTGTCATCGCGCGTCATCGGCTTCTTCGCGACGAGCATTGGTCCGTAGCCATCGCCCATCGATGCGCCGTGAGGGAGCAGCGCGTAGCGATCGGAGAGATATGCATACGCGTGGATCGAGACCGCGGTCACGTCGAGCTCGCCGCGCATCGCGCGGCCGTTCAGCGTCTCGATGTCCTGAAGCTCGTGCACATAGCTCAAGCCCTGGGTGTCGATCTGTCCGTCAGCGAGCGCGTAGAACATGAACGCGTCATCGGAATCCGGGCTGTGGGCGAGATGAATCGTGCTCGGTGAGGTCATGATTTTATTCCCAGACTCTTTCTCGCCTGCTGCAAGGCGTTGGTGATGTCGTCCTGGTGTCGCACGTATTCCTCGCGCTTCTTGGCGGATTCAGCTTTCTCCGCGGCGAGGAGCCTTCGTTCGTAGGAGTGGAGCTGCACTGTGTCGCCAGCGAGCGTTGCGAGCCGGGCCTCGAGTATCAGCCCGAGAAGATGGTTCGGATTCTCGCGCAGAATGCTATCCGCCTGCGCCTTGGCGAGCGGGATCGCTCCAGCGACCTCGCCGATACGACCCATGTCGTAGCGCTGGTCGGCGTTCATTGGCGAGAGCATCTGATAGGCGGTCAACGCCATCGGGGCGAAGAATTGCACGCTGTCGATTTTTCCCTGACTGGCGAGCAGCATCACCCGGTTGTATAGGCGATCGGCGCGCTCCTGGGGTGATAAGCTCGATATGTCCGGAGCACGCATGGCGGCCGGTTGCTCATCCGCGCTCGGAGCCCGGTCATCGAGCCCAGCCTGTGGTAGAGCATTTTGGGAGCCGTCAATCGTGCTTCCCCGCCGCGCGTTGAAACCGCGCCCCGCGGCCATCGCGAACAGCGCGAGGAATGCGAGAGCGGCAACGATCCAGGGGAGCGAATTGGTTCTGGGCTCGCGAACGGTGGCGCCCCCAGATCCTACACCCGCGCCGCAGCGGTGACAGAATTTTGCGCCGGGACTGAGATCGGCGGAGCACGATGCACAAGTAGCTCCCGCCAGCGGGGCGCCACAACTCGCGCAGTAGCGGCCATTAGCCTGCGCGCCGCAAGATGGACAGGTGGTGGTCTGGTCGGGCGAAGCAGAAGGGGACGGCATGGGCTGAAATTAGTCAGACGCCGTCCCCTATGCATCGCGATAAATCAGGGATCAAACTGCAAATGAAGACTACCTGCCAGGGGCTTTGGGCAGGGCGGCTAGGGGCTGAGGACTCAGACTGGGAAGAGCATCTCCCTGTACTTGGGCAGTGGCCAGCAGTCGTCAGCCACAGAGAGTTCGAGCGCGTCGCACACCTTCCTCACTTCGGCCATTGTGTCCGCTCCCTCCGATGTGAGCAAATCCGCCTGTCCCGCCGGGTCTTCGTGCATGGACTCGGCGCGAGCGATGACGTCGCTCATATCCTCTTTGTATTCCTGGAGCTCCTGAACGAGCTCGCCGACCTGATTGGCGGTCGTCACCTGCGGGATCACGGCGATGCCCGCCGACTTCGACTGCGAGGCGGCATCGGAGAGCTGACTGAGATAACTGAAGGCCGCCGGGATCACCATCGTATCCACCATCTCGCGCATGGTATGGAGCTCGATGAGCATGTCTTTCACGTAGCGCTCGACGCGAACGTGATAACGCGATTCGAGCTCCTCCTTGGTGAGGACTCCGAGCTTGGTGAGCAACGCGCGCGACTGCTTGGATACCAGCTCCTTCAAGGCTTCCGGTGTGCGGCGAAGATTCGGCAGTCCCCGCTTCTTCGCCTCCTTGACCCATTCCTCGGAGTAGTTGTTTCCCTCGAAGCGAACCGCCGCCGTCTCCTTGAATACTTCCCCGACGACCTTGAGCACGGCATCATCGACCGACTTGTTCTTCTTGAGAGTCGCCTTCAACGAATCAGTGATTTCGCCGATCGCGTCCGCGACCGCCGTGTTGAGCAGCGCAACTGGGAACGCGATCGACGCCGATGATCCAACCGCGCGGAACTCGAACTTCTGGCCGGTGAACGCGAAGGGTGAGGTACGGTTACGATCGGTGTTGTCGCGCTGAACTTCCGGAAGCTTGGCAACTCCGAGCTTGATCATTTGCTGCTCAGCGGACGCCGAGCCCTTTCCGGACGCGATCTCTTCGATCATACCGGTGAGCATTTCACCCATGAAGACCGAGATGATGGCGGGTGGCGCTTCGTTGGCACCGAGCCGGTGCTCGTTGCCCGATGAAGCGATGCCAGCGCGGAGAAGTCCGGAGTGCTTGTGCACAGCCTTGAGCACCGCGGCCAGAAATACCAGAAAGCGAATGTTCTGATGCGGAGTCTTTCCCGGCTTGAGGAGGTTCAAGCCGTCGAGATCCGATGAGTCGGCGATGACGGACATCGACCAGTTGCAGTGCTTTCCGGATCCGTTGATCCCGGCGAATGGCTTCTCGTGGAGTACCGCTTGGAGACCGTGTCTGAGGGCGACGCGCCGCAGCGTCGCCATGACGAGCATGTTGTGATCAACGGCGAGATCAGTCTCCTCGAAGTAAGGCGCCATCTCGAACTGACAGGGCGCGACTTCGTTGTGGCGGGTGGTGATGGGTACTCCGAGCTTGTAGAGCTCGAACTCCGCTTCGGAAATGCAGCCCTGAATCCGCTCCGGAATTCCGCCGAAGTAGTGATCCTCGAGCTGCTGCCCGCGCGGGGGAGGAGCACCGATGAGGGTGCGCCCGCCCATCACGAGATCGGGGCGCATTGCGAAGTGCGCGCGATCGATGAGGAAGTACTCCTGCTCGGGTCCGAGTGTGGTGAAAATACGCTGGACTCCCTTGTCACCGAGGATCTCAAGCAGCTCGATTGATTTCTGGGAGAGAACATCAGAGCTGCGAAGCAGCGGAGTCATCTCGTCCAGCGCTTCGCCGTTGTAGCCGATGAAGACCGAGGGAATGCAGAGAGTGCGAGCGCCGGTGGACTCGACGATGAAAACCGGGCTCGCCGGATTCCACGCCGTGTAGCCTCGCGCTTCCCATGTTGCCCTAAGCCCGCCCGAGGGAAAACTCGACGCGTCGGGCTCGCTCTGAATCAGCTGGTCGCCGGTGAAAGATTCCATCGGCTGGCGATCGTCATCGAATGCGAAGAACGCGTCGTGCTTCTCCGCCGTGAGACCGGTCTGCGGCTGGAACCAGTGCGTGAAGTGGGTCACGCCGCGAGTGATTGCCCACTCCTTGATTACTTGCGCGACAACCGGAGCGATGGCCCGATCGAGCTTTTTGCCGTGCCTAATGGATGCCGCGAGGCTGGCGAAGACTTCACGTGGAAGCTTATCCCGCAGCTGCCTCACTCCCAGGATATTGACGCCGAAGTACTGGGAAGTCGGTCCAGGTACTCCGTCCTCGTTGAAGCCCGGCGCTACGCGCGGCTCGCGGTGGGTGATCTCATTCAGTAGAGCTTTACGTGGGGTAATGCTTGCGGCTGTCATGGGAGTCTGTGCTTAATGGTTGTAGGGTCACAACTGCACAAAATGCACAATTGATCGGTCAAATTGCCTATTTACGAGATGTTATGCAAGGAATGCGCTCAATTTCATGCATAAATTGCAAAAATCCTCCGGTTGGGCTACGTTCCCCTCATGCCGCGACATCGCTCCCAGATTCCCGATACTTCAGGCGCAACCGCGCAGGACATCCTGGAGCTCGCCACGACCAACAACGTCCGCTTTCTTAGACTGCAATTCACGGACATCCTTGGCATAAACAAGAACGTCGAGGTTCCAGCTTCGCAATTCGAGAAGGCGCTGGCAGGGGATCTTATGTTCGACGGCTCCTCGATCGAAGGATTCGTTCGGATCGAAGAGTCCGACATGTTGCTCGCGCCGGACTTCAGCACCTTCCAGATATTTCCCTGGGGTGACGAGAAGAGCCGTGTCGCGAGGCTGATCTGCGACATCAACACCACCGACGGAAAACCGTTCGCTGGAGATCCGCGCGGAGTTCTCAAGAAGCTGATCGCTCGAGCGGCCAAGCTCGGCTACACGATGAACGCGGGCATGGAAGCCGAATTCTTCATGTTCAAGCCGGGTCCGGATGAAGCGCCTTCGACGATCACGCACGATGTCGGATCGTACTTCGATCTCGCGCCCGCCGATCTTGGCGAAGATGCGCGGCGCGCGATCGTCGATGTCCTGGAGCGCATGGGGTTCGAGGTGGAGGCAGCGCACCACGAAGTCGCGCACGGACAGCACGAGATCGATTTCCGTTACGCGGAAGCGCTCAAGACCGCGGACAATATCACGACGTTCAGATTCGTCGTGAAATACGTCGCGCGAACGTTCGGCCTGACCGCCTCCTTCATGCCGAAGCCGATCTTCGGGCAGAATGGAAGCGGGATGCACACCCATCAGTCACTCTTTCGCGGAAACGACAACGCCTTCTGGGACGAGCGAGCCGAGTGGCAGCTCTCGAGTACCGCGCTCCACTACATCGGCGGCTTGCTCCGCCACGCGCGCGGCTTCACCGCGATCACGAATCCGCTCGTCAACTCGTACAAGCGGCTCGTTCCCGGTTATGAAGCGCCGGTGAACGTCGCGTGGTCGATGCGAAACCGGTCACCGATGATTCGCATCCCCGACCGCCGCGGAGCAGGAACCCGGGTAGAGCTTCGCATCCCGGATCCCTCGGCAAACCCCTATCTCGCGTTGGCGGTGCAGCTCGCGGCTGGTCTCGACGGTGTCACCACGCAGGCTGATCCGCGCGAGCCGGTCAACACCAACATCTGGGAAATGTCCCACCGCGAGAAACGTCGCCTCCGCATCGATGATCTGCCGCACAATCTCGGCGAAGCCTGCAACGAGCTGGAGAAAGACGACGTCATCACCGAAGCGCTCGGCGAGCACATCACTGCTCAGTTTCTGGCGGCGAAGCGACTCGAGTGGCAGGAGTACATCACCCAGGTCTCCCAGTGGGAGCTCGACAACTATCTCGCTAAGTACTGATGGGGCCAGGTCTTACGCGTAGCGGGCTACTTGCTCTCTCGGCCCCCGCGGTTGCCCGAAGATTTACGCGCGGCCATTCTGAGCCTTTCGAGGCCTGTGGGGGGTGTCTGTAATTATGCCGCGTCCGGGTGGCTCACCTTGTGCCGGGAAAGGACGGCGTGAATGGTCCCCTTTTCGTCTTCTCCAACCGAGCTGACATGAGCGGTCGGACAGGTCTGGAAGCCGAAGCGATCAACCGTCTAACGGACGGCGTGCAGCCGAACGAGGTTCGGGCAATTCTCGTGCAATGCCTCGCTGGAGAGATCGCGCCGTCGACAGCGATCGCGCAAATGATTGCGCAAAGTGGCGCGGCCCCGGTGCGCGCGGCAATCGACGACGTCACCCATCGTGCGGCGACGATCTCCCGCGCGAGCGACATGCTCGTTCACGACAGGGTCGACGAGCTAACGCAGGTTTTTGTCGAACACGTGGCCGAGCTGGCGGACGTCAGCGACTCGTCGAACGTGCGGCCGGGACTGGACGCGAAAAAGCGGGAGCGGGGCGATTCTCAGGATGAAGGGAGATCGTTCTGATCGCGACGGTCGGCGTTCCGACGATCGTTTCCCCTTCGATCCTTCTTTGAGCGTGCGCGAAACCACCGCCACGTGAGAAAGAGCGTCAGGAAACCAATCACGTAGTAGAAAGGCACAAGCAGCTCGTGCAAGGCAGGCGCACTGAAATCGAGCCAGTAGATCAGGCCGACAATCAGGAGCGATGAACCCCAAACACCGAGCAGCTGCCTCGGCCTACGACCATAGATCATTGGATCAGCTCCGGATTGCCAAGCGCCCTTTCAACATCCGCACCGTTCTGAATCGCATCCGGCGGGAAGTTAAGCAGTTTGCCGATGCCGGAGTAACTGAACACCGCTAGGCGCGCGCAGGAGTTGCAATAGGGAACAGCGGTCTCCGAAGCCAGTACAACCTATCGTCCGCTTCGGCCCTTCATCGGTGCGTTGAAATGAAACACCGTCTTTGTACTGCAACCTGCGCCATCCTTGCGTTGCTCTCTATTGCCATCCCTTTACGGGCGCAATCCGTCGAGCAGGGCATTCAGCTTTTCAATGCCAGAAAATATGCGGACGCGCACGCGGCTCTCCTTCCACAGGGACAAACCGACGCGACGGCTGCGTTCTATCTCGGAAGGGTCGAGATGGAATACAGCGATTCCGACAAGGCAGCGGACTGGTTCGAGCGCGCAGTAGCGTTGAATCCGAAGAGCGCCGTCTACTACGATTGGCTCGCCCGCGCTTACGGGACGCAGGCGGAGCACACGAGCAAGTTCAGGCTGCCATTCCTCGCCAGAAAACTCAAGAACGCGCTGGACACCGGTCTCGGTCTCGACCCCGACAATCTCGACATCCGCGACGATCTGATCTTCTACTACGCGCGGGCGCCAGGCTTTCTTGGAGGGAGCAAGGAGAAAGCGCTCGAGATGGTGGCCGAGATAAAGAAAAGAAATACGTATCGCGGATCTCTGGCCGCCGCGAACCTGTGCGCGGCTACGAAGGACACCGCTTGCGCCGAGCGTCAGCTACAGGCAATGGCAACGACGTACCCGGATAGCGCGAACGTCTACGCCTCGCTCGCGGCTTTTTACACCAACCAGAAGCAATTCGACAAGGCATTCGCAGTGCTCGATGAAAGACTGCGCGCAAGGCCGAACGAGCCGATCACTCTCTATCAAGTGGGCCGAACCGCGTCATTGTCGGGCGAGAACCTCGACCACGGCGAGCAGGCTCTGAAAGCCTACCTCGCGGGTCCAATCCCGGAGCGTGGGCCAGAGCCAGCGCATGCTCACTATCGTCTTGGGACGATCTACGAGAAGAAGGGCGCGAAAGATCTTGCCCGCGAGGAGTATCGAACCGCGCTCCAGCTAAACCCTCGGCACCAGGAAGCGCGGAAGGCGCTGGCCAACCTCAAGTAGCGGCTTTCTTCCGCTCGCCCGCCATTTGAGCGAGCACATCGCCGGTCAGGCGGAACGTCGTCCAGTCGTCCATGTGCTTCGCGCCGATCTGCCTGTAGAACGAAATCGCGAGCTCGTTCCAGGTGAGCACGGACCAGTCCACGCGGCCGCAATCGCGCTCGAGCGCGATACGCGCCAGCGTTCGTAACAGCGCGAACGCCACGCCGTGCTTTCTTGCAGCCGGCCGCACGAAGAGATCTTCCAGATGGATGCCGCGCTTGCCCAGCCAGGTGGAATAGTTGTGAAAGAACAGGGCAAACCCTACCGGCTCGTCTCCGAGATACGCGATCAGAACTTCAGCAGCAGGCCGCTTTCCAAACAGAGTGTCGGCGAGATTCTTCTCGGTGACGGGCGCCTCTCCAGGCTTCGCGCGCTCGTA
>CAJDUK010000127.1_pt1 | contig 14045 bp, 12 predicted proteins | sample 7390591 | NCBI WGS metagenome assembly CAJDUK01 (sample SAMEA7055672, study PRJEB34461) | soil metagenome | biome: terrestrial ecosystem; feature: Peninsula; material: soil | place: Antarctica | collected 2016
CACGGAAAGCGCGGAGAAGGTCGCGTACTTCATCGACCGCTGTGACCGGCTCGGCATTCCCCTCCTGTTCGTTCAGGATGTATCGGGGTTCATGGTGGGAACGGAGGCAGAGCAGGAGGGAATCATCCGCGCCGGAGCGCGATTCGTCGAAGCGATGGCAACGGCCCGCGTACCGAAAATCGTCCTCACGGTCAACCACGCGTCCGGAGCCGGCTATTACGCGATGGCCGGCCAGGGTTTCGATCCCGACTTCATCCTCAGCTGGCCAACCGGTCGCATGGGAGTGATGGAAGGCGAATCGGCCATTCAGGCTGTGCACGGTCCAGCCCTCGAGGCAGCGAAGAAGAAGGGGAGCGCGCCGGCTGCCGATGTCACGACTGCCGTCGACGAGATGCGCGCCGACTTCGAGCACCAGCTCGACGCGCGCTATGCCGCGGCGCGTGGCTACGTGGATGCCATCGTCTATCCCGAGAACACTCGCGAGATGTTGAGCCTCGCGTTGCGCGCAACACTTCACAACCCCGGGCCACACCTCGGTCCGTTCGTTCTCCCACCACATTTGGGGGAAACCAGTTGAAAAAAGTTGTACGCGTCGCCGCTGGGCAGGGATTCTGGGGCGACGATCTCGACGCCCCGCGTCGTCAGGTCGAAGGTGGTCCGATCGATTATCTGATGCTCGACTACCTGGCCGAAGTGACAATGTCGATTCTCCAGAAGCAGAAGGAGCGAGACTCATCACTTGGATACGCGCGCGATTTTGTCGGCGCTGTGGAGAGCGTCCTGCCGGCTGTGCTCGATCGCGGGGTCAAGGTCATCGCCAATGCGGGAGGCGTGAATCCACCGGCGTGCGCAGCCGCCGTTATGAGCGCGACTGAGAAGAGCGGCGCCAGGGGCAGGCTCAGGATCGGCGTGGTGACGGGTGATGATCTGCTTTCGAGGCTGGACGATCTGATGTCTCAGGGCCACGCGCTTGCCAACATGGAGACGGGCGAACCCCTGTCGACCGTACGTGATCGCGTGCTGTCCGCCAACGCGTACATCGGCTCCGAGCCAATCGTCGAAGCGCTCAAAGGGGGCGCGAACATCGTGATCACCGGGCGCTCGACCGATACGGCGCTGACGATGGCGCCGCTTCGCTACGAATTCGACTGGGCCGCGAAGAGCTGGGACCAACTAGCGGCCGGCATTGTAGCCGGTCACATAATAGAATGCGGCGCCCAGTGCTCCGGCGGAAATTGCCTGTACGACTGGAGATCCATCCCCGATCTGGCCAACGTCGGATATCCACTGGTGGAAGCGCGCGCTGACGGAACCTTCGTCGTGACCAAGCATCCCAACACCGGAGGCAGAGTCTCCGTCCCGACGATAACTGAGCAGCTCGTGTACGAGATGGGCGATCCCCACTCATACATCACGCCCGACGTCGTCGCCGACTTTACGACCATTCGGCTCGCTCAGGACGGCGAAAACCGGGTACTGGTATCCGGTATCAAGGGGAAGCCGCCAACGGACAAGCTCAAGGTGTCAGTTGCCTACCGCGCCGGCTTTAAGGCCGTCGGCACTCTGGTATACGCCTGGCCCGATGCCTTGGAGAAGGCTCAGCTTGCTGATCGCGTCCTGCGCGAGCGCCTCGATCGGCTTGGGCTGAAATTCGAGCAAATCCTCTCGGAATTCGTAGGCGCGACCGCGACTCATGGATCGCTCGCGGGAGATCAACGCGCTGCCCCCGAAGTGCAGCTGCGCTTTGGGGTGCGCGGCCCAGATCGCGCCGCTGTGGAACGATTCACGCGGGAGATCGCACCGCTCGTTCTGAACGGGCCTCCCAGTGTGACTGGATTTGCGGGTGGTCGGCCAAAGGTCGAAGAAATCGTTGCCTACTGGCCGGCGCTGATCGACAAGAGCGTGGTGAAACCGAGGGTCGACATCATCCAATGAGAATCCGCCTTCTCGACATCGCTCACGCCCGTTCTGGTGACAAAGGCGACACGGCGAACGTGGGAGTGATTGCGCTCGAGCCGCGATGGTACGAGGTGCTGGATCAATTCGTGACCCGCAAGAGAGTCGCAGATCATTTCAAGGGAATGATCGAAGGAGACGTTGAGCGGTACGAGCTTCCAAATCTCAACGCGCTCAACTTCCTTCTCCATGGCGCGCTCGACGGCGGCGGTACTCTCTCTCTCAAAACCGACGCTCAGGGCAAGGTGTATTCGACGGCGCTGCTTCGGATGATGATCGACGTCCCTGATGCGGATGCAATGCGCCTCCAGCTCCCGGCGGCCAAATGAAATACGTCCGCGTGGGCGTTGACGGCTCGATCGGCCGTATCACACTGGCGCGTCCCGAGAAAAAAAACGCACTCGATCGCGTCATGACTGACGAGCTTGCAGAGGCGCTGTTCTCGCTGAGCGAGGCGCCGGTCAACGTCGTAGCTATTGACGGGGAAGGCCCCGACTTCTGCACAGGCGCCGACCTCGCCGCAATCGAGGAAATGCTCGACGCGCCTCGCCAGGACCACATAGACGATGCGAAAGCGCTCGGCCACGTCTTCCACACCATTCGGAGAATGGAAAAGCCAGTGATCGCGCTGGTGAAGGGCAGGGCGTACGCGGGCGGCGCGGGTCTGGCATCCGCGTGCGACATTGTGCTCGCCCACGAGGAGGCCCGTTTTTCCTATCCCGAAGTCACGATCGGCTTCGTGCCGGCGATGGTGATGACGATGCTGAGGCGTTCGGTAGGTGAGAAGCACGCCTTCGAGCTGGTCAGCACCGGTCGCGTCCTGAGCGCGGATGAAGCTCGGGAGATCGGTCTTGTCTCACGTGTCTTCGCTGCCAAGGAGTTCGATCAGCTCTCGAAAGCGCTTCTGGACAAGCTGGCCGCTGCTCCTGCCTCGGCGATGGCCGCGACGAAGACATTGTTCTACAGGCTCGACACACTTGGATTCCTGGATGGCATCTCGGCCGGGATTGTCGCCAACGCGGACGCGCGGGCGACGCCCGCGTTTCGCGAGGGCGTAAAACGCTTCACCCGCCGTGAGAGGGAATAGATGAGTCCATTCACGACCGCCAAGCTCGCGCTGATGATCGTCGCCGCCGTCCTGCTGGGGTGGGGCATCAGGACAGATGACAGCGCACTTCGGTGGGCGGGAATCCTGTTCCTGTTCATCGCGCTCGTGCTGAGGTTCTTCAAGCCTCGTAAGCCTCGCGGCGCTCCATGACGCGTCCGCGCCCGACGACCATCGTCGATGCGCCTCGCCTGTCGAAGAAAGTCGGGGTCGACCTCGTGCTCGCGAGCGAAACGCTGCAGTACACCGGAAGCTTCAAGTTCCGCGCTGCCTACAACGTCGCCTCCAACGTCAAGCAGTCGCACATCATCACCGCCTCATCAGGAAACTTCGGCCAGGCCATCGCCTACGCGTGCGCGTTGTTCAAGAAGCGATGCACCGTCGTGATGCCGGCAACCGCACCCAAGATCAAGGTCGATGCGGTGAGAGAGTACGGAGCCGAAGTCGACCTGGTCGACCTCAAAAAGAAAGGGAGGCTCGAGCGCCTCGGTCGGCGAGCTCGCCAAACAATTCCCCGAAGCGTACGTCGCCAGCCCCTACGACGATCCATTGGTGATCGAAGGGAATGCGGGACTCGCGAGAGAGTTGTTCGCTCTAGGATTGGATCTGGACTGCATTATCGCGCCGATCGGTGGTGGTGGCCTCACATCGGGATTGGTGAAGGCTGTTAAACAAAGAGGGGAGAAGATCGAGGTTCTTGCCGCGGAGCCGACTCTATCCAATGACGCGGCCGAATCCTTTCGGGTCGGTCACATCGTCTCGCTGCCGGACGAATCGAACACGATCGCTGACGGTGCTCGGGTGCTCCGGCTCGGGGACAACAACTGGGAGATCCTCAGTCACGGACTCGCGGGAGTCATCGAGGTCTCCGAAGAGCAGATCATGGAAGGCGTGCGACTTCTCTTCGCCCTGGCAAATCTGAAGGCTGAGCCAACTGGAGCCCTTGCGCTCGGCGCAGTTCTGGCTGAGCCCGATCGCTTCAAGGCCAAGAGAGTGTGTTGTGTGATCAGCGGGGGGAACGCCGATCCCGCGCTCTATGCGAAACTGATCGAAGGGATTTGACGCAATCCCCCTCGTCGACATCGCGCGGCGACACAACAATGACGGGCGGGATGTCGCGTCACACCGGTCCACCGGTCGTCGCTAACTTTCACGTGATGCCGACACCGACCATTCAGGATGCGCGCAAGCTGCTCAAGAGCGCATTCGGCTACGAAACATTCCGCCCGGGCCAGGAGGCGGCCGTGTCGGCGATCCTGTCAGGCCGAGACACTGTCGTCGTGCTTCCAACGGGTGGCGGAAAGTCGCTTTGCTTCCAGGTACCGGCGCTGCTCATGCCCGGGCTCACCGTCGTCGTCTCACCTCTGATTTCGCTGATGAAGGATCAGGTCGACGCGCTCACGGCGAGAGGACTGCCAGCGGCTTTCATCAACAGCACACTCTCGTCAGCCCAGGTTTCGGATCGGTTGGCGCGCGTGGATCGCGGCGAGATCAAGCTTCTCTACGTCGCGCCCGAGAGATTCGATTTCGGCCGGACCGCTGAACGGCTGCGCAACGCGGGTGTGTCGCTCCTCGCCATCGACGAGGCTCACTGCATCAGCCAGTGGGGTCACGATTTCCGTCCCAGCTATCTTCGTGTAAAAAAGGTTCACGAAGAGCTAGGCTCGCCAACGACGATCGCGCTCACCGCGACTGCGACGCCCGAAGTTCGCCGCGACATCAGCCGAGAGCTGGCCCTCAGGAATCCGGAGACGATCATAACCGGCTTCGATCGCCCGAATCTCACTTACTACGTGGTACCGGTGAAGAACGACGCCGAGAAGGAACGGCGGCTCGCCGAAATACTTCGCAAGCACGACGGGTTGGCCGTGATCTACGCATCGACGCGAAAGGCGGTAGACCATCTCACGACGGTGCTCGAGCGCGCAAGAATTCCCGCAGCCGGGTACCACGCCGGCCTCGACGATTCGAGGCGCCGCGAAGTTCAGGAAGCGTTCATGTCCGAGAAGATCCGTGCGATCGTCGCGACGAACGCGTTCGGCATGGGAATCGACAAGCCCAATGTGCGGCTGGTGATCCACTACTCGATGCCCGGCACTCTCGAAGCCTACTATCAGGAAGCGGGTCGCGCCGGCCGTGACGGCAATCATAGCGACGTGTTCCTGCTCCACGCTTTCCCGGACCGCTTCACGCACGAGTTCTTCATCAAGGGATCGTATCCCGAGCGAGCCGTAGTCGAAGAGACCTACGAAGCGCTGAGAAGATTGTCGGACAAGCAGGGCTTCGTCAGCGCTCAACCCGAGGATCTGCTTCGGGCGATCAAGTCCAAGGCGAGCACGAGGGAGATCGAGGGGGCGGTAAGGATCCTCGAGAAGAGCGGGGCGCTCACACTCAGCAGCGGCGACCAGACGCGCGTGCACGTTCGGCTCCTAGCCACGCCCGACCGTATCAAACGCGAGCTGACGGGCGAAGCAAACCCGGAGCTGGGATTGCTGCGCGCGCTTTGGCGCGGCGTCGGTCCGGCACTCCGCACCGGGGCGGTCGTGGATCTCGACGGCTTGCCGCCCGGGCTTGGCGGATCCGCCTCGTGTGGGCCACTCCTCGATGCGCTCGAAGACAAGCAATTCCTGACGTGGGAACGGCTCGGGACTGGTTCCTATCTCGCGGACAAGAGCGCGCCACTCTCGAAATTCAAGATCGATTGGGAGCTCACGGACCGTCGCCGTTCCGCCGAGCTCTCAAAGCTTCAGGCAGTTCAGAAGTACGCTTATGCAAAGGACTGCCGTCGCGGATTCGTGCTGCGCTACTTCGGTGATCCAGCGGCTCGGCCCCGCTGCTCCGGATGCGACAACTGCCTCGGCATTACGGTGGTGGCGGCCATGGAAGAAGATGCCCCGCGCAAGCAACGCGGCCGCAAGAAATCACCGGCCGACAAACCTCGCTTTGCCGATGTCAGCGACGAGGTAGTAGTGGGCGCGGGCGAGGAACGACTGCTCGCGGCGCTCAAGACCGTACGCACGGCGATCGCGCGCGAGGAACACGTGCCCGCATATATTGTATTCTCTGATCGTACGCTGGCTGAACTCGCGGTGCGACGTCCTCGATCGCTCAACGCTTTGCAGAACGTGCGGGGGGTGGGACCGATGAAGCTCGAGCGATATGGCGCGCGCTTTCTCGCAGCGATTTTCGAGGCGGATGACACCGAAGCGGCATGACGGCCGGGATATCCTGACCGCAAACCCTCGTCGATGAAGTGATGAAATTACAACTCAGGCGTGCATGCGTGTTTCCCTTCTACGCACTGGGAGGCGCGCTGGTATTTCTTTCGGCCACTCGAGCTTCCTCGGCGCAGCAGTCGAATACAACAGCGCAGTCGATCAATGCGCCGCTCCCGTTCGATCCGACCGTGACCCTCGGTGTGTTGCCGAACGGGATGCGCTACTACATCCGGGAAAACCACAAACCCGAGAAGCGCGCGGAGCTGAGGCTGGTTGTTAACGCCGGCTCGGTTCTGGAGGACGAGGATCAACGCGGCCTCGCTCACATGGTCGAGCACATGGCATTCCGGGGAACGAAGCGGTTCGCCAGGAACGAGATCTCGAGCTACCTCGAGTCGGTCGGAATGCGTTTCGGTCCGGATATCAACGCGTTCACCAGCTTCGACGAAACCGTTTACATGTTGACGATCCCCACCGACACCGCCGCAATCGTCGATAAGGGATTTCAGATTCTCTCGGAATGGGCGCACAACGTCGCCTTCGAGCCGTCGCAAATCGAAAAAGAGCGTCCCGTAGTCATCGAAGAGTGGCGCCTGGGTCAGGGCGCCGAAAACCGGATGCAGAACAAGTGGTTCCCGGTGCTGTTCTCTGGATCGAAATACGGAGCGCGCACTCCGATCGGTGACAAGACGATTCTGGAGACATACAGGCCGGCTACACTGCGGAGGTTCTACGATACCTGGTATCGTCCCGATCTGATGGCCGTCGTTGCAATCGGTGACTTCGACAAGCGGCAGATCGTGAGTCTCATCAAGCGATACCTCGGCCCCATACCAAACCCGGCCAACCAACGGACTCGACCACTCTTTCCGGTACCCACGCTCGACAGCACGCTGGTCTCCGTCAACAGCGACAAGGAAGCCACGCGCTCGGTCATCCGGCTCCTGTACAAGCAGCCAAAGAGAACCAATACCACGACGGCGACGTACCGGCAGCATTTGGTCGAGCAGCTGTTTGCATCAATGTTCAACGACCGATTCTCGGAGATCACGCAGAAGCCGAACCCGCCATTCATCAACGCGTTCGCGAATCAGGGCGATCTCGTCCGCTCCGCGGAATCGTTCTCTCTCTCTGCCATAGTCTCCGACAACGGAATCCAGCGGGGGCTCAAAGCCCTCCTGACCGAAGGGGAGCGCGTCAAGAGATTTGGATTCCTTCAATCAGAGCTCGATCGGGCCAAGAAGGATGTGCAGCGAGGAATCGAGCAGGCGTACGCCGAGCGTGAGAAGACGAACTCGGATGTCTACGCCGAATCGTACGTCTCCGCGTTTCTCAGATCCCAGCCGTCGACAAGCGTCGAATACGATCTTGCCGCGATCAGCCGGTTTCTTCCCACGATAACGCTCGCCGAAGTGAACAAGCTCGCGGCGCAGTGGATGACTAACAGAAACAGGGTTCTCGCAACGACGTCGCCCGAGAAGCCGGGAATCGTCAACCCGACTCGGGGAGAGTTGCTGCTCGCATTCGACGCGGTTAAAGGTGCGGACATTGGCGCGTACACCGAAACCGCGCCGTCCCAGCAGCTCGTGGACAAGGATCCAGCCGGCGGGCGTGTTGTCTCGCAACGTGAGATCAAAGAGATCGGAGTTACCGAATGGAAGCTCTCGAATGGCGTGCGTGTTCTGCTCAAGCCCACCGATTTCAACGCGGATCAGATCTCCTTCACGGCTTATAGTCCGGGCGGCGCATCGCTCTTGTCGGATGCCGCCTACGCTGCGGCGAGCGCGGCCGATCTCATTCCTCAAACGAGTGGCGTCGGAAAGTTCAGTGTCATCGATCTGCAGAAATTCCTCGCCGGCAAGCAGGTGAGTGTCTCGCCATCCATTGATGATCTCTCCGAAGGGTTTTCGGGCGGCGGCTCACAGCGCGATCTCGATACGATGTTCCAGCTGGTGTACCTGTACTTTACCGAGCCGCGTCTCGATACGGCTCTCGTCAACACGTTCCTCGGACGCTTCAGGGGCGTCCTTGCCAACCGGAGCGCCAGCCCCGAAGCTGCGTTCAGCGACACACTCCAGGTCACGATGGCCCAGCACTCGGTTCGCGAGCTGCCCGTCTCCGCTGCCACCCTCGATCAGATCGATGCGTTCAAGTCCTTCGACTTCTACAAGGACAGATTCTCCGATGCGAGCGGATTCACCTTCGTCTTCGTCGGAAACTTCAAGCTGGACTCGATCAAGCCGCTGATCGAGAAATGGCTCGGCGGTCTGCCGTCGACCCGGAAGACCGAGAACTGGCGGGACACGGGTGTGCGTCCGCCCTCCGGTGTCGTCGAGCGAGTCGTCAAGAGGGGAACGGAGCCGAAGGCGCGCACAGCCCTGATCTTCACCGGGCCGTTCGAGTACACGAGGCAGAACCGCTATTACCTGAGCGCCCTCGCTGAGCTCCTCAACATCAAGTTGCGCGAAGCGCTACGCGAGAATCTCGGCGGCACGTACGGCGTCGGAGTAAGTCCGAGTGCGACCCGAGATCCACAGCCGTCGTACCGTTTCACAATCGGGTTTGGGTCGGCGCCAGAGCGTTTGGAGGCACTAACCGCGGCCGCACTTCTCCAGATAGACAGCGTGAAGAGGTTCGGGACGACGCCGGAATATCTGACGAAAGTCAAGGAGGCCGCGTTGCGAGCTCGCGAGACTGCTCTCAAGCAAAACGGCTACTGGCTTTCCCAGATCGCCACGTTTGACCAGAGCGGCTGGCCACTCGCCGAGATTCCGGACGGTGAAAAACTGATCTCCACGCTGACCGCCCAGGATCTGCAGCGAGCCGCCGCGAAATACCTGCGCACCGACAATTACGTGCGCGTGTCGCTGTATCCAGAGAACTACCCAGCCGCCCAGAACAAATAACGCGAATGGACGACTCGCTGTACTTCTCAGAGCAGCACCTCGCGGTCCGCAACATGGTCCGCGAGTTCGCCCGCAGCGAAGTCGCTCCGGTGGCGGCGGAGCTCGACGCCAAAGGTGAATTCCCCTGGGTGAATGTGAAGAAAATGGGGGAGCTGGGACTGCTCGGAATTCCGTGGCCCGAGGAGCTTGGCGGCGCGGGACTCGACATCCTCAGCTACATGATAGTGATCAACGAGATGGCCAAGGTCGACGCGTCCAGCGGAAAAGTACTCGGTGGATTCGGGCTCACCGAGCCCAGCGCGGGCAGTGACGCCGCGGGCACGCGCTCGACGGCGGTTCGCAAAGGCTCTCACTACATCCTGAACGGCAGCAAGATCTTCATCACCCACGGCGGTGTCGGTGAAATATTCGTCGTGACGGCCGTAACCGATCCGGGGCAGGGAACCAAGGGAATCAGCTCCTTCATCGTGACCAAGGAAACGAGCGATCTCGACAAAGTCGAAGCGCTCGGGGTCGGCCACGACGATTCGATTTCGCCGATGTCGGGATTCCGCTCGGGGAAGAAGGAAGACAAGCTGGGGTGGAGGGCGTCGGACACGCGATCGCTAATCTTCGAGGACGTCGAAGTGCCCGCCGAGAACATCCTTGGCGAAGAGGGCGAAGGGTTCAACAACTTCATGCGCACCCTCGACTCGGGTCGGGTTGGGATCGCGGCGCTGTCACTTGGGATCGCGGAAGGCGCCTTCGAGCAATCGCTTCGCTACTCGACCCTGCGCAAACAGTTCGGCCAGCCTATCTCGAGCTTTCAGGGAATCCAGTTCCAGCTTGCCGACATCGCCACCGAGATCGAAGCCGCCAAGCACTTGATGTTTCACGCGGCGTGGCTGGCGCAGAACAAGCAGCCGTTCAGCAAGCAGGCTGCAATCGCGAAGCTTTATTGCTCGGAGCTCGCGATGCGAACCACGATCAAGGCGATCCAGATCCACGGCGGCTACGGGTACACCAAGGAGTATCCGGTCGAAAGGATGTTCCGCGATGCCAAGATCTGCGAGATCGGCGAAGGCACCTCCGAGATTCAGCGCATCGTGATCGCGCGCCATCTGCTCAAGGAGCTGGCCGATTGACCTATTCCGAGGTCGCCAAACGGCTCAGACTTCCGCTCGGCTTCCTGCTCGGCATCACCTATCTCATTTTCGCCCGACCCACGCCGCTGACCTTGGGGGTCGGCGGCACGATCGCGTTTGTCGGCGTGATCGTTCGCGCCTGGGCTTCGGGACACATCTCGAAGAACGAGCGCCTGGCGACGACGGGACCCTACGCGCACACTCGGAACCCGCTGTACTTCGGAAGTTTTCTGATTGCCGCCGGGTTCGCGATCGCCGCTCACTGGGCTCTCTTGCTGCTGGTGGTCGCGTTTTTCGTCCTGATCTACGCGCCCACGATCCAACGCGAGATGGCGAATATCGCGGGGAGATTTCCGGAGACCTACGGAGCCTATGTGGCCAACGTGCCGGCGTTCGTGCCGAGACCGACTCCATGGAAGGCGACCCCTTCTGAGGACCAGGGCGGATTCAGCTTCGACCTCTACATGAAGCACGGCGAATGGAAAGCGGCGCTGACCTACGTCATGGTTATCGGCTGGCTCATCTATAGAACTGTGACCGGAATCTGATTCCCGGCGTCACATATCTGGCGAGCGCGCCCTATTGACCCGGGACGTCAATCAGCGCGCGTAAGTCGTTGTCGCCGTTGCGGAAACACCGAGATTGGCGATAGATTGTGCCCACTGACTGTTGCTCCACATGCATGGGGCACTCGCGCGACTCGCGGGTCCCGAACACATGGATGGGGAGCGCCGAAAGGTGAATATCCCAGAAGATCATAACGCGGCCCTGTAGCACGACCGCGCGGACTTTATTGGACCGTCCTCAACTTCGCGCGCCGAGTCGCCGAGCGGGGTGGAGAGGCGGGCAACAATGAAAAGAGAAATCCTCATCAACGCGGCCCCGCGCGAAACGCGGATCGCGATTCTGGAGGATGGGAAGCTGGTAGAGCTTCTCGTCGATCGTCCAGACAACCGGCGAATGGTCGGTGACATCTACCTGGGTCGGGTTGACGCCGTACTCCCCGGAATCCAGGCCGCCTTCGTTGACATAGGCACCGAGAAAAGCGCGTTCCTCCACGCCTCCGATCTCGTCCGGCAAACGGCTGACGAAGCCGAGGATGAGGACGAAGAAGAAGACGACGACGAGGAAAGCGACGAGCCCGTTGAGAAGAAGAATGGCAACGGCCACAACGGGAACGGACGCCGCGCCAAGGCTCCGCCGATCCAGGAAGCTCTGAAGCGCGGTCAGGAAGTCCTCGTCCAGATCTCGAAGGAGCCGATCTCCACCAAGGGACCTCGAGTCACCGCTCAGATTTCGCTCGCCGGCCGTTTTCTGGTCTACATCCCTGACTCGTCCAAGGTGGGCGTGAGCCGCAAGATCGGCTCATCGGCGGAAAGGGCAAGGCTCAAGGAGCAAGTCCAGAGTATCCTCCCCGACAAATCCGGCGGCGTGATCGTCCGCACCGTCAGCGAGGACGTGACGCCGGAAATGCTCCAGCGGGAGCTCAACAGCCTTATGGCGCAGTGGAAGAAGATCAAGCGGAAGATGCACTTTCAGAAGGCGCCATCTCTGGTCAATCGGGAGAGTGGACTCACTCGAGGACTGGTGCGGGACCTTTTCAGCGACAAGGTCGACAGTCTGACCGTCGATACCAAGCAGGTCTACAACGAGATAGTCGGCTACCTGAAGGAGATTGCCCCCGATCTCATTCCGCGGGTGAAGCTCCACGAGGCGCAGGTCCCACTCTTCGACACCGCCGGAATCGAGTCAGAGATCCGCGACATTTTCAAGCGCCGCTGTGACCTGCCTTCGGGCGGTTACCTGATCATCGAGCCGACGGAAGCCTTGGTCTCGGTCGACGTGAACTCGGGGCGTTACACCGGCAAGAAGGATCCGGAGAAGACCGTTCTCAGGACTAACATGGAGGCCGCGCAGGAAGTGGCGCGGCAACTCAGGCTTCGCGACGTCGGTGGAATAATCGTTTGCGACTTCATCGACATGGAGACGAAGGGGAATCGTGACCGAGTGCTCCAGGAGCTGCGAGTCCATCTCTCGCGCGATCGCGCCCGCACCAAGGCGTTCGCTGTGAGTGACCTCGGCCTCATCGAGATGACGCGTCAGCGAGTCCGCCAGAGCCACTACCAGTCGTCGACGGAAGCGTGCCCGACGTGCAGTGGAACGGGGCGCGTGCTCACTCCGGAGACGATTGTTCGTCGCATGGAGCGCTCGGTGAAGCGAATGGCCGTCGAGGGACGTCGCGATAACCTGCTGGTCAAGCTCCACCCCGATGTCGCGATGTACGTGCTCGAGCAGGAGCGCGATCTTGCGCAGAAGCTCCAGAAGGCCGCGAATTTCTCCCTCGAGTTCCGCGATGATCCTTTGCTCAAGCCCGACGAATTCAAGCTGGTCGTCAAAGCTCAGGGCAGGGACGTAACGCAGCAATACGCCATCGCCTAACGGGCAATCAGCGGGGCCACTCCAGCCGGTCGGAGAACATCGTCCGGTAGTGCCTGTACCATTCGCTCTGAAAGATTTCGGCGGGATCGTACCGGCGCTTGGCTCTGAGAAAACCCGGGAAGTTCGGATAGCACGCCAGCACCTGTCCCCGTGTCGCGTGCCGGTGATAGGTGAGGTAGTACGACCCGTCATTGTCGATCGCCAGATTTATCAGAGCGCGAGACGCGTCTGCTGAGCGCTCGAGAGACTGTGCATCGTGGTCGGAGTGCAGGTTGAAGACGACGCACGCCCAATCCTGCCGCGCCCAAGCCAGATAACTCTCGTCGTCCCGCTCGATGAGTCTCACCGTTCCATAGACGCAGTTTACATCCGTGCGGCGAAACTCCTCGGCGGCGGATCGCATGAAGGAACAGAGCAGGTGTCGCGGAACGTAGATCTCGGTGATCATCTCCGACCCGGGACACGTGCCGAGCCTCGTGTCGAGCTCGCGGTGGTAGTCGTCCGAGTATGTGCTCAATTGATGCCGGTCAGACCAATAGACCTGACCGTTCGTCTTGAGGTAGTGCTCGGAGTAAAGCTCCCAGCAGCGCGATTTGTCGACATGCGCGAGGGTGAGCAGGTTCCTCCAGTCATCGGGAGAAAGGGCGCGCTGCGCTTCGGGCATTTCGGTGCGGGCATCGACCGGCTTGTAGCAGGAGAAGACGCCACGCCGCAGGAAATCCGGCGAAGCATTGTCGATCGCGAACTGGAAATCACCATAAAGGAATCCGTGAGCGATGCGGCGATCGAATGCCCCCATCAAATCCTCGATTTCGATCACCTCGACACGTCGTTCCAGCTGCTGGCGTGGAACGAGTCGAAGCGTCACGGTGACAATGATTCCGAACAGGCCGTACCCGCCGATGGCCAGGCGGAAGAGTTCACGGTTTTCGCGTCGGCTGCAACGCAGCAGCTCTCCGCGCGCGTTGACCAGCTGGAATGATTCGACGTCGGAGATGATCGGACGCATTGCCAGGCCACGTCCGTGCACGTTGGACGATAGCGCGCCGCCGAGCGTCAGCCGGTCGGCGCCTGTTTGCTTCTGCGCGATGCACCAGGGGTGCGCATCCCCAACCTGAAGCAGCTCCAGCGCCGCAATGAGCTGCGGCCACTGGATGCCGGCGCCGACTTCGATCAGGCCGTTCACCCGGTCGAAAGCCCCGATGCGATCGAGCCCGCGCGTGTCCACCAACGTGCCTCCTCGCGCGAACTGTTGGCCGCCCATTGAGTGTCTGCCGCCGCTCGCGCAGAGCGGACG
>CAJDUK010000069.1_pt1 | contig 13893 bp, 16 predicted proteins | sample 7390591 | NCBI WGS metagenome assembly CAJDUK01 (sample SAMEA7055672, study PRJEB34461) | soil metagenome | biome: terrestrial ecosystem; feature: Peninsula; material: soil | place: Antarctica | collected 2016
GCCTTTGCCGCGGTGAGCGCGTTGAACAGTGTGGACTTCCCGACGTTGGGGAGGCCGACGATACCGAGTTTCAGCATTAGTCAGACAAAGTAATCACGCCGGATGCATGACTGCGCGTAGGTTTCAGTTGGCAACTGCTGGTCAGGAATCAACGTCCGTCTCCGGCGCCCGGTTGTACAGGTTCATCGCCTTCTCGACACCATCGCGCAGCCACGTTTCGGTAGTCGCGGTGAGGGAAGGCAAGAGCGAGAGAACATCCTCCCGCTCGTCGCGCGCGAACGGCGACAGCACAAAGTCGGCGAGATCCTTGTAGATCCCCTTTCTCTCGTCCGCCGGCCCTACGCCAATTCTCAGGCGCCCATAATCCTGGGAGTCGAGCGCGTGCTCGACGCTCTTCAAGCCATTGTGTCCACCCGCGCTGCCGCGTGCGCGGACGCGGAATCGCCCGACGGGGATCTGCACCTCGTCCACCACGACGAGGAGATCCTTGGCAGCGCTCCAGAACGGACGCCGCACGTAATTCTTGAGCGCCTGGCCGCTCAGGTTCATGTACGTCTGTGGCTTCACGAGCCGGACTTTCACGCCGCCGACAGCGCCGTTCGCAACGTGCGACTCGCCGTCCTTCTTCCAGCCATCCAAACGCCAAACGTCGGCGAGGTGGTCGATCAACCACCAGCCGACGTTGTGACGTGTCGCGGCGTACTCGCGGCCCGGATTCCCAAGGCCGAGTATGACCTTCAAGGGTTATCCAATAGCGAGGCCGGAAGCCGCATGAGAACGAGCAGTCGTCTTACTTCTTGGGTTGATCGCCCTTCTTGCCTGGCTCGCCCTTCTTGCCGGGCTCGGCCTCTTCACCCTCTTCGTCTTCCTTGCCTCTGCCGATGACTTCAGGCTCGGCCACAGCGCCGGCTTCGCCCTCGACAGGCTCCGCAACTGCGGCGGTCTCTTCGATGACGGCGCGCGGCGCGGCAAGCACGGCGACCGACGTTTCCGGATCGTCGAGAACTTCGACGCCTTCTGGAACCTTCATATCGCTGATGTGCACCGAGTCGCCGATCACCATGTTGGTGACATCGTACTCGATGTGATCAGGAATGCTGGAAGGATCGACTTCGATTTCGATTTCGCGCAGCGTCTGGTCGAGAACTCCGCCTTCGAGACGAACGCCCTCGGGGACTCCGATGAGCAGGATCGGTATGCTGACCGTGACTTTCTCGCCGGCCACCAGCGCCTGGAAATCCACGTGCAGGATCTGGCGCTTGATCGGGTGACGCTGGATCTCGCGAATGAGCGTCTTTGCGGTCGCTCCGCCGACGGTGACTTCGATCACGGTGCTCTCCGCCTGAATGTGGCTGAGCATCTTGTCGAGATCGCGCGCGTTGAGCGCGAGAGCCTGGGGATCGCGGCCGTGGCCGTAAATCACGGCGGGGACCTGTCCCTGACTCCGAAGTGTGCGGGCGGCGCCCTTTCCTGTGTCGGCGCGGCTGTTGGCGCTAAGTGAAACTGTTGCCATTGCTATTCATCCCTTTGGGGCGGTGGCTCTCTTCCACGCCCATTCAATTAAGTCCAAGACCTTCGCTGCAAAATCCGTTGCAGCCTGACCGACACTCGCGACCAATGCTTCCATTGAGACCTCTACTGCTCGAACAGCGAGCTTACCGATTGCTCGCTGTGAATGTAGCGAATCGCCTTCGACAGCAGCTCGCCAACCGACAACACCTTCAACGTCGAGAATCTCTTCTCCGGCGGGATCAGGACGGTATCGGTGACCGTCACTTCCTTGATCGGAGCCTTGCTCAACCTTTCGATAGCCGGCCCTGACATCAGAGCGTGCGTGGCACAAACGTAAACGTCGCGCGCGCCCAGATTCTTCAGAGCAATTGCCGCTTCGGACACAGTGCCCGCGGTGTCGATCATGTCGTCCGTGAGCAAGCAATCCCTTCCTTCGACTTCACCGACGACGTTGACGACCTCCGACTCATTCGGCTTGGGACGTCTCTTGTCGATGATCGCCAGCGAGCCGTTGAGCCTCTTGGCGAATCCCCTCGCCATTTTCGCCGAGCCTACGTCCGGCGCGACGACGACGAGGTCGTGCAGATTCTTTTTTCTGTAGTGCGAAACGAACACCGGCGCCGCGTACAGGTGATCCACCGGAACATCGAAGAAGCCCTGCAGCTGGTGCTGATGAAAATCAATTCCCAAAACACGGTTGGCGCCCGCTACCGTAATCATGTTCGCCAGCAGTTTGGCGCCGATTGCCACCCGGGGTTGGTCCTTTCGGTCCTGCCTCGAGTATCCGTAGTACGGCATCACGCACGTTATGCGCGCCGCCGAAGCCCTGCGTGCCGCGTCGATCAGGAGTAGCAGCTCCATGATGTTATCGGCCGGCGGGTTTGTCGGCTGCACGATGAAGACGTCGTTCCCTCTGACGTTCTCGTCTATGCGGACGAAGATCTCGCCGTCGGCGAAGCGGTTGACCGTCAATTTGCAGAACGGCACATCCAGCGTTCGCGCGATCTCTGCGCACAGATCCGGGTTAGCGGGCCCGGCTAGCAGCTTGAAGCCGTGAGCGGGTACGGATAATCCGTCCATGCAGCCTTACAAGTTAAGTGGGGAAAAGACTTAGATCAATTGCCCCTGGTGGATTCGAACCACCATTACCGGATCCAAAGACCGATGTCCTGCCATTGGACGAAGGGGCAGCGGGAAGCGAAAACTAGTCCAGAAGCTCGATCTGGACAACGCTCTTCGATGTGCGGGTGATGAGGCTCCTCGTTCCGGCTGCCACAATGGTCGAACCGGCGCTCGATTTTGATTCGATCCGAGGTGCATTGACGCCCGCCACCTTGAACACGGTCGAACCGGACCCGCTCATTCGGTGGAATACTCCCGATCGGGCTCCTCGAGCGAGAAGGGCGTCGATTTCGGGCCACCGGGGTCTGATAACCGCCTCGAAATCGTTGACCGAGTTTTTCGCCGCCGAGTCCCAGGTCGCGAACATCTCCGTCGTCAGCTCAGGGTTTCTCCTCGTCGAATCGGTGCGCGACTCGTCGAGCAGGCCGTAAGCCTGCGCGGTATCTATGCCGAACGGCGGAAAAAAAAGCTGCACATCCCTGACCGGCAGTGGATCGAGGCCAAGGAGCTTGTCGCCGCGTCCCCATGCCATCGCCATCGCGTAGTCGCTGGCAAGAAACGGCACGTCCGAGCCGAGATTCCCGCCGAGCGCGAGCAGGGCTTCATCAGAGATCGGCTTGGGCGCGAGGCCATTGAGAATTCGCAGCACCGCCGCCGCGTCGGCGCTGCCACCCCCGAGTCCTCCACCGATCGGGATGTTCTTCTCGATCTCGATCTCGAATCCCTTCGGCCACCCGGTTTCGTCGGCGTAGAGTGCGGCCGCACGGAAGGCGAGGTTACCCTCCGCAGGCCAGTCACGCATCTCGTAACACTTGAGCGATCGCTTGCCAGTCGTGGTGCGGATCTCGATGTCGTCACCGAGCTCGAGGCGCAAAAACACCGTCTCGATCGCGTGGTATCCATCCGTAGCCTTCTCGAGTACTCGGAGCGCGAGGTTGATCTTCGCTTGAGCGAGGGTACGTGCCGCGCGCGGGCTCATCCTGTCGCCTCGGGCGCCGGGTGAAGATCGCGCAGCTTCATCCCCAGCTGCGCGAAGTAATAGGCGCCGATCAGAGTGATGGGTATGAACGAAAAAAGGTGATAGCCGATCGCCCACGTCGCCGCTTGCTGCTGGCTGACTCCGTACACGGCGAGCCCTTGCACCGACATGTACTCGAAAACTCCGAAAAATCCCGGGAGTGCGGGAACCGCGGTGCCGAGCGCGATGAAAGCCTGCAAAAAAAGTGCGGCGGAGAAAGGCGCGTGGATTCCGACTGCCTTGAAAGCGAACCAGAAACCAACAGCGTTGAGGAGCCAATGAGCGAGAGTCCAGCCGAAAACGGCGGCGAATCGTCCAGGACTCCGAAGAACGCTGAGACCGCGCACAAAGGTCTCGAGCATCGTCCGGCCGCGATCCTCGACCGACGGCGAAACGCGCCGCGCGAACAGCTCGAAGAGGCGAAGGAGCTGCTTCGGGAAGAAAACGAGCGCATAGAGCGCGATGAGCAGCACCACCACGATCGTGCCCGCTCCCGCCGCAAAGGAGCTGAGTGGCCGGCCGGCGAACGTCTGTTCGCTCGAGAGCACCGGGTCGAGTAGCGCAGTCGCAGCCAGGAGCAACAACACGATCGCGTCGAACAGTCGGTCGACTGCCAGTGATGCCAGTGCCGTCGCGAACGGAACTGGTGCCTCCTTTGTCAGCGCGTATGCTCGCGCGATCTCACCGGCGCGGGCGGGGACGACGTTGTTCACCATCATTCCTATCGCGGTCGCACGCCAGAGCGGGCCCAGAGGAATGTTCGCCGCTACCGGCTCCAGAATCGTCTGCCACCTCCGGGCGCGGAGGGCAAAGATCGCCGTCGCGCAAAACGTCGCTGCCGCAAAAAACAACGGGTCGGATTGCGAGAGTTGATGCGCGACTTCCGTAGGAGAAATGCCGTGCAGCGTCCAATAAATGAGGGCGGCGCTCAGGACGACGCCGAGCGCCGCACGCCACCTCGACTTCAACTTCTACTCTGCCGACGCGAGCTCAACCAAGTCGACGAGCTCGTCAACGAGCGCCCGGGTGGGCGGGGTTCCGCTCTTTTTCAGAGCGCGACGAATCTCGGCGGCGCGCTCGATCGCGCGCTGGCCCCGGTACAGGAGCGCTTGTATCGGGACCAGGTCCGTAGCCGTCGGCTGCGGTCCCGAATTCCGCGTCTCGAGTGAGCGCATCGTTGCGAGGCTCGAATTCAGAACATCGCGAAGCTCCTGCCCCCGCTGCCCCCGCGGGGGCGTTTTCGCACCCAATGCGGCTGATTCCTCGGCCGGAGTGGGGACGCGTTTCACTTCAGGCGAAAGAGCGCCCGGTCCGATTGGGCCGGTCTCACGGAGCTGCTGCTCGTAATGCGTTCTGGCATTGGGAGCGACGTAGACGATGTGCGGACCGTCGTCGTCGTGGAACAGGTGCGAGATCGGGAGGATCACATCGTCGCGCCGCTCTTCCCGCGCCGGAGCGTAGCGAGCGAGACGACCCAGGCTTTGCTCGACGCGCGCATCCTGCTCGGCGCCCCAGCTGCGCACTGAGCGCACGAGCAGCTTGAGGTCTTCGATGGCGCTCACGAGCGACCGCTGCAGCTCCGGCTCCCACGAAATGGCTCCCTGGACCACTCCGACTGCGATCCGCTCGACGGTATTTGCCAGTCTCGCGAGCTCGCCGGCCTTGGCCATCGTCGCGCTGCCGCGAAGTCCGCGCGCCGCGGCTGTGAATCGCGTGGCGTCGGGTTTCTCCATGCTGGGTTGCGTCGCGAGCGACTCCAGGCGAGTGAGGTACTCACCAGCCTCGAGGGTGAAGAAATCCAGCAGCTTGCCCGGCGTCGTCATGAGCGCTTTCTCCAGATCACGGAGCGAAAGGTCACCTCGTGTGCCCTCGCAGTCAAAGCTTCGGTGTCAATTAGGACGACCGAGCAGCACGCATCGCTTCGAGCATCTCTTTCACCGCCCGGTCGAGACCCAGAAAAACGGAGCGACTCACGATCGAGTGCCCGATGTTCAGCTCCTCGATTTCCGGTATGGCTGCGACTGGTGCGACGTTTCGAACGGTGAGTCCATGACCCGCGTGAATCGCGAGGCCGAGATCCGCACCGCGCCGCGCGGAATCGCGCAGCGCTTCTATGGTGTCCTTCGAGTCAGAACGGTGCGAGTAGCTGCCGGTGTGAAGCTCTACTGCTGGAACGCCGAGCTTCTTCGACTGCTCTACTGCTGAGCGGGTCGGATCAATGAAGAGGCTTACTCGGATTCCCACGTCGGTCAGGGCTTCGATCGCGTTTCGAATGCGGGCCGGATCGCTCGTGATGTCGAGCCCGCCCTCGGTCGTGATCTCTTCGCGCCGCTCGGGAACGAGGGTCACCTGCTGAGGTTTCAGGCGGCGGGCGAGCTCCAGCATCTCCGCGACACAGGCCATCTCCAGATTGAAGTACGTGCTGACGCTCCTCTTCAGTCGCTCGATGTCCGCGTCCTGCATGTGACGCCGGTCCTCGCGCAGATGAGCTGTGATTCCATCCGCGCCCGCCGCTTCGCACACCGCGGCGGCCTCGACCGGATCAGGCTCGAGTCCGCGCCGAGCCTGCCGCAGAGTCGCGACGTGATCGATATTGATGTAGAGGCGTTGTTGCTTTGCTCGCATTGTCACTGCCGGTTTACTACTTCTCGCCGCCTGCTCGACTGGTACGCAGACCGCCGCCAACAGCGGATCGATGACCGGCGCGGCGTCCGCCCAGCTCGCTGTCGAGGGCTTCCTTCGAGCGGTCAACGCGAAGGACCTTCAGGCGATGTCGACCGTTTTCGGAACGAAAGACGGTCCGGCCCGCGCGACCATGGACCGGACTGAGCTGGAGAAGCGCGAGATAATTCTTGCCTGCTACTTCAACCATGACAGCAACCGCATTCTCGGCGAAGATCAGGGAATCGGCGGACACCGCGAAGTGCGCGTCGAGCTGAAGAAGGGAAACATGACGCGCCAGACCACCTTCTACGCGATCCAGGGTCCGGGACGGAGATGGTACGTGGACAACATGGACATCGCATCCGTCCGCGATTTCTGCGGCAATCCAGGTACGGGGCGCTCGGGACGCTAGTGATCTGACAGCTCGACCAACACCCCGCCCGTGGACTTGGGGTGCAGAAACACGATCCGCTTTCCTTCGGCACCGACTCGCGGCTTCTCATCGATGAGCTGCACGCCAGCCGCCCGGCACCGCTCGATCATCGCGTCGAGGTCGTCGACCGCAAAGCAGATGTGGTGGATTCCCGGTCCTCGCTTTGCTACGAAGCGCGCGATCGGAGACGAAGGGTCGTCGGCCTCCAGCAGCTCCACCAGCGGCTCGCCTGCGCTGAAGCCCACTATGCTCGCGCCGTCAGCGTCATCGAGCGCAACTTCGGTCAACCCCAGTACATCCCGGAAAAAAGGAAGGCTCGCGGCGATAGCCGCCACGGCGATTCCAATGTGGGATACGCGCGTGCCACGCGGGGTTGATGGGGTCATTAAGTTTATTGATTAGGGGGCAGCGTCCCCGCAGAAAACTAACTGACGAAGCGCCGCGGGGTATCCCGCGGCTTGGAGACTAGAAAATGTCGAATGCGCTGGAAGTGAACGACTCCGATTTCGAGCTGCAGATCGAGCAGCACAAGGGGCTCGCCGTGGTGGATTTCTGGGCGACGTGGTGCGCGCCGTGCCGCATGGTTGCTCCGTTGCTGGATCAGCTCGCGCTGGAGTACGAAGGCAAAGCAAAGGTCGCGAAAGTAGATGTGGACGTGAATATCAAGACATCGACGAAGTTCAACGTTCGCTCGATCCCCGCAATTCTCTTCTTCAAGGACGGCAAGCTCGTCGACCAGGTGATCGGCTTCGTTGGCAAGCCCGCGCTGGCGGAGAAGTTCAAGCAGCACGCAGCGTAATCACCGGAGTCCGACACCGGACAACTGGTGAGCTCCGCAAAGGCGGGGACTCTCTTTCTGGTGAGCACTCCCATCGGCAATCTGGGAGACATGTCGCATCGCGCGGTCGAGGTTCTCTCCTCGGCCGCGCTTGTTATAGCCGAAGACACGCGCCACTCTCGCCGGCTGCTGGATCATTACAAGATCTCCACACCCCTCAGATCGTACCATGAGCACAACGAAGCCAAGGAAACGCCTAGGCTCGTCGCGCGACTGCAGGCGGGTGACTCGATCGCGTTGATCTCCGATGCGGGAACGCCGCTCATCTCGGATCCTGGGTCACGACTGGTAGAGGCGTCTGTTGGTGCCGGCGTGCCCGTCGTCCCGATTCCCGGACCGTCCGCCGTGATGGCCGCGCTCGTAGCGTCGGGAATGTCTCTCGAGCGTTTCACTTATTTCGGATTTCTCCCGCGGAAGGGGAGGGAACGGACTGAGACGATCGCCGATGTCGTTGCGTCGCAAGCCACGTCAGTGTTGTTCGAAGCGCCGAATAGAGTCGGCGCCACGCTCGAGGCTCTGGTCGAAGCTGGCGCGGGTGACCGTGCCGCGGTGGTCGCCCGCGAGCTGACAAAGCAGTTCGAGGAGTTCAAGCGCGGGAGCATCGTCGAGCTGTCACGGATCTACAAGGATGCGGACCCGAGAGGAGAAGTGGTGTTGGTGATAGCGGGTGCGGCGCGGCCGATTGTTACGGAGCACGAGCTGAGCGACGCGGCGGACCAGCTTCGCGCCTCGGGCAAAACGCCGCGCGATGTCATGGATCACCTGGTCTCCGCGCTCGGTGCTCCGCGCAACCTCGCCTACAGAATCGCGCACCAGGTTGATTCGTGATCGCGCGCCCCGACTGGGACACGCCGATCGTGTACGCGCCGGCGGATACGGATGGCGACGAAGAGGCGGAGAAGGAGCTTACCCCGCTCGAACGCGAAGCGATCGAGGGAGACCTCGGTCCGCGGGGCGCGGTCGCTCGCAGTCTTCCGCAGTACGAGGATCGCGCGAGCCAGCGAGAAATGGCGGGCGCCGTTGCGGACTTGTATAACGATGGCGGAGTGGGACTTCTCGAAGCCGGGACCGGCGTGGGAAAATCCCTTGCGTATCTGGTGCCGGCTCTCCGCTGGGCGGCGGCGAACGGCGAACGCACCGTCGTCTCGACCAACACGATCAACCTGCAGGAACAGCTCGTTCGAAAGGACCTGCCGTTTCTGGCCGGCGCGCTCTCCGGGCAACAGGAAGTTCGATTCGTATTGCTCAAGGGCTGGCGCAATTACATCTGTCTCCTGCGGCTCGCCCAAAGCAAGCTGCTCGCTTCGAGTCTGCTCGCCGATGATTCGACCGCCGAGCTCGATGCGATCGCCGCGTGGGCGGAACGCACGACTGATGGCTCGCTCGCTGATCTGACTTCGCCACCCCGACCGGAAGTCTGGGATGAGATCGCGGCCGAGCCGGATCTGTGTCGCAAATCGGAGTGCCCGCATTACGGGCGCTGTTTTCTGTTCCAGGCGCGGCGCGAAGCGCAGAAGGCGGATGTCGTCGTGGTCAATCACCACTTGCTGATGTCCGACGTCGCCGTCAAACGCGCAAAGCAGAATTGGGAAGACGCCGCGGTGATTCCACCCTATTCGCGACTTGTCGTTGACGAAGCGCACCACATCGAGGATGCCGCGGCGGCGCACCTCGGCACTTCCGCGAGCAGGCGCGGACTGCAGCAGCTCTTCGCCCGCCTGATCCGTCACGGCGCTGGAACGCGTGGTGGTCGTGGACTGCTCCACGCGCTCGAGGTCCGCCTCATGGCGGCGCCTGATCTGCTCAGCGCCGCGAGCGTCGACATCATTCGGAAGACGCTCGTGCCGAGCGTAGACGCCGCGCGCGAGAAGGGAGCGTTCCTCTTCGATCTGCTACAGAGTTACTTGCAATCGCGCGGCGAAACGGTGAAGCGACTCACCGGCGATTTTGCGCGCGATCCGATCTGGAAAGCGGGGCTCACCATAGCGCTCACCGATCTGCTCGGCGAGATCAACATGCTCCAGAGCGGACTCGACATGATTCGCATCCGGATGGAAGGCGCGAAGAAGCCCGACGAATCGGTCATGCCCCTCATCGGCGAGATGGCGGCAGTGGGACGCCGACTGGAAGGCGCCGCGTTCGCCCTCGAGGGCACGCTACGCCCGCCCGCCAAGGGCGAGCCAATGGTTAGATGGATCGAGCTGCGGGGACGCGAAGGAAATGTTGGGGTCTCCGCGGTGCCGCTCGATCTTGCCCCGATTCTCCGCGAAGACCTCTTCAGTCGCGTGGAGACAGCGATCCTCACCAGTGCGACGCTCACGACCGATGCGCGATTCGACTTTCTTGCGCAACGACTGGGGCTCGACTCGATAGGGGCGAACGTGGTGACGGAAATTTTTCCGTCGCCGTTCGAGTACCCGACTCACGCGCTCTTCATGGTGCCGACGGATGCGCCTGCGCCGAACGTGGATCCCGCGGCGCACATGCAGGCGGTCGTGCGCAGCATTATCGATGTGACCGCGGCGTCCGATGGGGGCGTGTTCGCGCTGTTCACGAGCCACCGTGACTTGCGCGCTGCCGCCGCGGAGCTGCGCGGGAGAGGAATCGAGCGGACCCGCCCACTCTACGTTCACGGCGACGACACCCGCGACAATCTTCTGCGGAAGTTTCGCGATTCCGAGCGCGCGGTCCTGCTCGGCACTTCTTCCTTCTGGGAAGGAGTTGATGTCCCGGGAAGAGCTCTTCGTGGGCTTATCATCGCGCGACTGCCGTTTCGCGTTCCGTCCGAGCCCGTGACAGCGGCCCACTGCGAGGCGATCGTCGAGCGCGGTGGAGATGCGTTCGCGGAGTACATGGTGCCTCACGCTGCGCTCCGCCTGAAGCAGGGATTCGGCCGATTGATTCGTACCGCAACCGATCGCGGCGTGATCGTGCTCGTCGATCCGCGGGCGGTCAACAAAGGCTATGGGCGATCACTTCTCCGCGATCTGCCACCCGCGCGCCGCGTGTTCGGGCCGTGGGACACCATCGTGAAACAGCTGCAGAGCTTCTATTCATGAGATTGCGCGAAGCAACTCTCCCACTCGAACCGGTGTCAGACTGAGATGCCAGCCACGAAAGCCCGCCCCGGAAAAATCGTCTGTGTCGGCCGCAACTATCGCGAGCACGCAAAGGAGCTGGGCAACGAGGTTCCGAAGGAGCCGCTCATCTTTCTGAAGCCACCGTCGAGCGTCGTATGGGAAGGCGAGGCGATACGGCTGCCGGCGGCGTCATCGAGAGTCGAGTACGAGGGCGAGATTGGAGTTGTGATAGGGAAAACTCTTACGTCTGCGTCGGAGGCTGAGGCGACGCGAGGGATCAGGGCGATAATCGCGGTGAACGATGTGACCGCGCGCGACCTGCAAAAAACCGACGGACAATGGACTAGAGCGAAGGGTTTTGATACCTTTTGTCCTCTGGGAGAGGAGTCGTCAAAGCTTCCGGACCTCGACAGCCTGAGCGTCGTCACGCGAGTGAACGGCGTCGAGCGCCAGCGGGGAAAAAGCAGCGAGATGGTCTTCTCGATCCCGTCCCTCCTCGCCTACATCTCGCGCATAATGACTTTGGAGCCAGGAGACCTCGTAGCGACAGGCACGCCTTCAGGAGTGGGCCCCCTCACTCCCGGCGACGTCGTCGACGTGGAAATCCCAGGTATCAGCCGCGTGAGCAACCCCGTTCAAGAGAGCCGATAGTGCCGCAATACACCAAGCGTGTGCTCAGCCTTCCCGAATATCCGCTGGCCAAGATCCCCGAGCAGAAGCGCCAGCTCATCGCCCGCGGTGTTGATGTGATCGACCTCGGCGCGGGCGACGCTGATCTCTCGCCGCCGCCGGCGGTGATCGAACGAATCACCGAAGCCGTGCGTATTCCCACCATGAGCCGGTATGGATTCGCTCTGGGTCTGGTGGAGTATCGCGAAGCCGTCGCCCGCTTCATGAAGCGTAGGTTCGGACAGGATTTCGATCCCCTCAAGGAGATCATTCCGCTCATCGGGTCGAAGGAAGGGCTGTCGCACCTTGCGCTGGCCTACCTCGAGCCTGGCGACACCTCGATCGTGCCCGAGCCGGGTTACAACTCGTACCTCGGCGGCACGCTGTTGGCCGATGCGGTGCCCTATAAGTACCCGCTCCGCCCGGAGGACAATTTCCTTGTCAATCTCGACAAGATTCCGGCTGAAGTGCTGAAAAAGGCCAAGCTCCTGTACCTCAACTATCCCAACAACCCAACCTCGGCGATCGCCCCCAGGGAATACCTCGAGGACGTCGTGAGGCGTTGCAAGGAACTCGACATCCTGTTGGTGTATGACAATGCCTATTCCGAGCTTGCCTACGACGGATATGTGCCGCCGAGCATCTTCGAGATCGAGGGAGCTCGCGACGTTGCGATCGAGTTCCACTCCATGTCCAAGACGTACAACATGACGGGATGGCGCTGCGGTTGGGCGTGCGGCAAGCAGGAGTTTATTGGCGCGCTGGCGAAGGTGAAGTCTTTCGTTGACACAGGGACGTTCATGGGAATTCAGGCTGCCGCTGCGACCGGGCTCGATACGTGCGCCGATTGGATCCCGACGAACGTGGCGGAATTCAAGCGGCGGCGCGACGCGGCGGTCGAGGCTTTCAATGAAGCCGGATTCCCGTGCGCGCATCCCAAGGCCACGATGTATCTGTGGTGTCCGCTGCCCAAGAACCTACCGAGTGCGGTGTTCGGCGAGCGACTCCTCCAGGACGAGGGAGTCATTGTGCTTCCCGGCTCGCTCTTCGGTCCGGGCGGAGAAGGATTCTTTCGCGTCTCGTTCATTGTCTCCCCTGAGCGCCTGCGCGAGGCGGCGACGCGCGCCGGCCGGGTTCTGAAGAAACTGCAGGCTCAGTCGGGGGATGTGAGCCGTCCGGCCGCGCGCAAGGAAGCGCAATCGGGGATGGCCCGCGCCTGATGATTTTCCGCCGCGTCACGCCCGTGCCAACTACCTCCACAAAGCGGCGGCTTTCGCCGTCCTTTCTGGTGTCGGTCGGCGTGCACACGGTCGTGGCGATCGCGTTGATGCGGATGCTGATTCTGAACGGCGACTTCACGTCCAAGCCGAAGTCGCCGACGGATCGCGAGCAGCGTGTCGGATTCGTAAGGCTCTCACCAGGAGTGAAGACGCCGACACCGGCGCGCAGCGGGGGAGATGGCCGCCCCGCGACGTCGCGCGCGATTCACGTGGTCGCGCCGAGCGCGGTGCCGACCACGATACCTGCGCCGTTCCCTGCAATGACGAAGACCGCGGATGCTGAAGGACTCGGCCCAATTGTCGGCATCGGCGGGCCGTCGCGCGGAATTCGTCCGCAGTACTCCGATCCGCGTGTGTGGGAGCCGCCCGGAAAGGTCGTCGGTACTCCAAAGACAGTTGCGCAGGCGATCGACAGCATTATCGTCGACGCGATCGCGCCGTACAACGACTCGGTTGCCGCGGCGGCGCAGAAGCGTGATCCGACGGACTGGACGATCAAGAAGGGCGGCTACAAGTGGGGCATGGACAGTAGGGCCATCCGGCTTGGACCGCTCTCAATTCCGACCGCGCTGCTGGCAATGCTGCCTCTCAACATCACCGGCAATCCGCAGGCATACGAGCGGAATCGTTCGTATGCGGCCATGAACCGCGATATCAACTGGCACGCGCAGCAGGCGATCAACGAGGCCGACTTCATGAAAGCCGTGCGCGGCATCAGGGAGCGGAAGGAACGGGAGCGGGCCGCCGCGCTCGCAGGGTCAACCCCGTCGAAGGACGGGTCCGGGGACCAGCGCCCGCACGACTAGGAGAACTGCGCGAAGCCGACGGTGTTACCACCCGGTTCGCGTACGTACATCTCCGTGCTGCCGTAGAAGGTCTGGTGGCGCGCCTTCACGATCGGCGCTCCGAAGAGTGATTTCTCCACCTTGTCGAGATCATCAACCGTGATGAACAAGGCGACGGAGTGTCCCATCAGCTCGCTGGCGGATGCGGCTTGCTCACTCATTACGCTGGCGCGCGTCTGATACATGATCTCAACGGGACCCTTCTGGACGCTCGCGAAGATCAATTTGCCATCGGGGTCGGGAACCTTGTTGGTAATTTCGAACCCGAGGCGGTCAGTCCAGAACTTGATGCATGGCTCAACCGCTTCGACGATCAGGACCGGCGTCAGCTGTTTCAGCGTCGGGGAAGGGCCGCCCGAGGAATCACTTCCCACGCGGCGGCCCCGTTACGACTGTGACCCGTTGCCGCCGAGGTTGGCGTCGAATCCCGGA
>CAJDUK010000023.1_pt2 | contig 13551 bp, 11 predicted proteins | sample 7390591 | NCBI WGS metagenome assembly CAJDUK01 (sample SAMEA7055672, study PRJEB34461) | soil metagenome | biome: terrestrial ecosystem; feature: Peninsula; material: soil | place: Antarctica | collected 2016
ACGACGGTCGTGCGCACGTTGCGGGCGTAGAAGATGTCTTCGATCGAAAGGACCGTCGGCTGGTGACGGCGAATCAGCTCCGCCACTCCTTCGTGGATCTCTGCCAGCCGCTGCGGCAGCGCGTCACGCGGCTTCGTGCGGATCACGCCGCACTCGACCAGAGTGAGCGGATTGCGGCCTTCCTTGCGAACTATCCCGTAGCCCGTGACCGCGGTGCCGGGATCGATCCCGAGCACGACTACGGCCGCGGACTCACGCACCGGACATCTGCTCTACGTCCATGTCGAAGTTCGCGAATACCTTCTGCACGTCGTCCAGCTCCTCGAGCTCCTCGAGAAGCTTCACCAGCGACTCCGCGTTTTTCCCTTCGACGCGCACCGTCGATTTCGGAATGAAGGCGACCTCCGACTCGACGATCTCGATCCCGGCTTTCTTGATTGCATCTTCCACTGCGTGAAGGCCATGCGGATCCGTAGTCACGACGTACTGGTCGCCGTCCGCCTTGAAGTCTTCCGCGCCGCTATCGAGCGCCTTCTCGAGCACGCTGTCTTCCTCGTACTTCGAGCCGTCGATGTAGATCTGGCCCTTTCGGTCGAACAGGTAAGACACCGAGTGCGGCGGTCCAAGGTTGCCGCCGAGCCGAGTGAGCTTGTGCCGGATCTCGGCGACGGTGCGGGTGGGATTGTCGCTCAGCGCGGAGATCAGAATCGCGACCCCTCCGGGGCCGTATCCTTCGTACGTCACCTCGGTGTAGTGGACTCCTTCGAGCTCGCCCGTCCCCTTCTTGATCGCGCGCTCGATGTTCTCTTTGGGCATCGAGCTGGCCTTCGCCGAATCGATCGCCGTTCTAAGTCGCGGGTTGTGAGCAGGGTCGCCGCCGGCCAGCTTCGCGGCCATCGTGATCTCACGAATGATCTTCGTGAACTGCGCACCGCGCTTGGCGTCGGTGGCAGCTTTGTAATGCTTGATTTGCTTCCACTTATTATGGCCGGCCATGATCTCAGCTCGGTGGAGATTGGGTCACTGTCGTGTGTCGCACGTGTCCCGCGGTCTGCGGCGCGGATAGCTCCGCCAAGAGGGCGTTCAGCTCCGCGCGTGCTGCCTCATCTAACTGCGCGGAAGCGGCTTTCACAAGGTCCACAAACGCGATCGCGCAGCGCGCCCGGTCGAGTCCGCTCAGCGCCCCGAAGATGCCGAACGCGGTGGACCTCACTCCGCTGGGAATCGCCAGCGACGACAGCCATTGCTTGGTGTTCTCGGTCCGCTCCAGCACCAGCTCGCGCGAAAGCTCGTAAGGAGGGAGGATGCCGGCGCAAAGGCGCCCCAGTTGGAGGCAGGCTACGAGGGTCTCGCGATCTCCACCCAGCGATGCCCGAGCCGACAGCGCGGTGAGCGCTCGGAACCTGAAAGCAGGCGTAGCGAGTGCGAAGCGAGGTTGCTGGCCGATCACTCTCCGAATCTAGGCACGGACTCGGCCCTCGGCTACATTCCGACATATGGCTGTGCCGGTGTTAAACCCCCCAAAATCGATACTGTGGGTCGACGATGAAGGCGAGCTTCTGGAGCCCCATCGTATCTTCCTGCGCTCCAAAGGCTATACCGTAGAGTGGGCGTCCAATGCCGACGACGCGGTCGAGCTCCTGAGGCGCCGCCCGTTCGACATCGTGCTCCTCGATGAACAGATGCCCGGCAAGCGCGGGCTCGAGCTCTATCGGGATGTACGCGAGATCGCGCCGACCATGCCGGTCGTGATGGTCACGAAGAGCGAGGAAGATTCGACGCTCAAGGAAGCGATCGGGGTCAACATCCGCGACTACCTCGTCAAGCCGATCAACCCGCGGCAGGTGCTGACCGTCGTCATGCAGATTCTCGAGGGCCCGCGCATCCGCCAGCAGGCAATCGCGCGCAGCTTCGTCGAGAGATTCCGTGCGATCGAGCTCGAGCGCGACCGCAATCTCGACTGGCGCGGCTGGATAGATCGCTACGACGAATTGATGCGCTGGGACGTGGATCTCGCCGCGGCTGGCGAGATGGGACTCTACGAGTCGCTCCAGGGTTTGTATCCCGATATGCACCGCGAGTTTGCGTTGTACATCAAGGACAACTATCCGGACTGGCTGAAGAATCTTGAGGGAAACAGGCCACCGCTCTCCATTGACATCGTCGCCGAGTTTTTGCTGCCGATCCTGCAGCGCGACAAGGCAGCGGTGTTCATCGTCGTGGACTGTCTGCGTCTCGATCAGTGGAGAGTGCTGGAGCCGCTGCTCGCTCCGTTCTTCGACGTCGAGACGACTCACTACTACGCGGTGCTGCCGACGGCGACTCCGTATTCTCGCAACTCTCTCTTCAGCGGATTGTTTCCCGGCGAGATCGCGGCGCGGCTTCCCGACTGGTGGGGCAACGCGGACCGGGAGGACGAGTCCCTCAACGCGCACGAGCGGGAGCTGCTCGAATCACACCTCGAGGAGATCTGCGGCAAGACGCCGGTTCGCTATCAGAAAATCTCGACTGCGGCGAACTCCGATGAATTGGAGCGACACCTTGGCACCGCGATCGGCCCTGAGGGCGTCAGTGCCTTCGTGTTCAACTTCGTGGATCTCCTCACTCACGGCCGCAGCGAATCGCAGATCTTGTACGAAGTCGCGCGCGACGAGATCGCACTGCGACAGATCACGCGCCAGTGGTTCCAGCGCTCGGCTTTATTCAGCGTGCTGAAGGAAGCGTCGCGGAGAAAGATCTCGGTGCTGCTTACGACTGATCACGGCTCCATTCACTGCAACACACCGGCGACGGTTTACGCCAAGCGCGACGCGAGCGCCAATCTGCGCTACAAGTTCGGCGAAGATCTGCGGGCTGAGCGGCCAGACCAGGCTCTGTTGTTCTCGAACGAAGACATGCTGCGGCTGCCGCGGCGCGGCGCGGGTGGAAATACTCTGCTCGCGACGAATGATTGTTTCTTCGTGTACCCGACAAAGCTGCGCGAGTACCAGAGCCGCTATCGCGGATCGTTCCTCCACGGCGGCGTAACTCCCGAGGAAGTGATCCTCCCGCTCGCGCTCCTCACTCCAAGGCGGTAGTGCCGGTCTACAAACGGCTTCTGCCATACCTGCGCCCGCATGGTTGGCGCATGGCGATCACGATCGTGGCGAACCTCATCGCCGCGCTCCTCGATGGCTTCGCGATCGCGCTGCTCATCCCGTTTCTCAACATCCTGTTCCATCAGCCCGCCACGACGATGCCGAAGGGCTTCGTCGGCAACCTGCTCCACACGATCGTAGGAGGCCAGATCATCCCGGGCGACGAGATGCGCTCGCTCCGGAACGTCATCATTCTGGTGATGATCTCGGTGGTCCTGAAGAATCTGCTGGTGTGGATCGCGGGGCAGTACGGCGCGGCGCTCCAGGAGTACGTCACCCGCGATCTGCGCAATTCCGTCTACCGTCATCTCGCGCACTTGCCGCTCGGGTACTTCACCCAAATGAAGGCGGGGCAGATCCTGTCGCGGGTGATCAACGACACCTTCGAGACGCGTCTCATCCTCACGCAGATCGTGACGCAGTCGCTCCAGAGCGCATCGCTGGTGCTCGTCTACATCGCGATCCTGTTCAGCATCTCGTGGAAGCTGTCGTTGATCGCGCTCGTGATCCTGCCATTGCTCGGATTCTCTTTGCAGCCAATGCTCAAGAAGCTGCGTCGAGGGAACCTTCGTCGTGGCAACGTCCATGGCGAAATGACCAGCGTGCTCCAGGAGACGATAAGCGGCATTCGTCTCGTGAAAGCATCGGGGACGGAGGCCTACGAAGAAGGGCGATTCGCCGAGGGGAGCAATACCTACGCGCGCAGCAGTCTCAAGCTGACACGTCTCGCTTTGCTGGCTCCGCCGATCACCGAGATAATTGGAACTCTCATCGCTGTCCTGATCCTCTGGATCGGGGCGTGGCAGGTGCTCCAGGCGGGCACCATGACCGGGGCGACACTGCTCGCGTTCCTCACGCTCGTCCTCCGTCTGCTCCAGCCGTTGAAGCAGCTGTCGCAGATGCGGACGACCGCGCAGTCGTCACTTGCCTCCGCCGAGAGGCTGTTCGAGATCCTGGATTCGCCGGCTGAATACCAGCGCGACGCTGGAACGAGGGAGAAGGCGGTATTCGAGCGCGACCTCCGCTTCGAGAACGTGACTTTCTCCTATGGCGATGCGCCCGTTCTCAAAGGGATCGGTCTGACAGCGAAGAAGGGGGAAGTCCTCGCTCTGGTCGGACCCAGCGGGTCGGGGAAGAGCACGCTCGTGGATCTGATCCCGCGATTCTACGAGCCGGCGCAGGGTCGCATTCTCGTCGACGGCGTCGACACGCGCGAGATCAAGCTGCCGGCTCTGCGCACGCTCACCGGAATCGTGAGCCAGGAGACGGTTCTCTTTCACGATTCGGTGCGCAACAACATCGCGTACGGCGCGCCCGGTAAGTACAGTCAGGCGCAGATCGAGGCGGCAACGCGCGCGGCCAACGCCCACGACTTCATTATGGAGCTTCCGCGGGGCTACGATACTCTGCTTGGCGAGAGAGGAACGCGGCTCTCGGGCGGCCAGCGGCAGAGGCTCGCGATCGCCCGGGCCTTGCTGAGTGACCCGCCGATCCTCATTCTCGATGAGGCTACGTCCGCGCTGGATACTGAATCGGAGCGACTGGTGCAGGAGGCGATCGACCGGCTGCTTCAGGGAAGGACGGTGTTCGTGATCGCGCACAGGCTTTCCACGATCGCGCACGCCGATCAGATTCTCGTGCTCGATCGCGGTGAAATAGTGGAGCAGGGCAGCCACGCCGAGCTGTTGGCGCGGCGCGGCGCGTACTACCGTCTGTACTCGTTGCAATTCGGTGATGCCGACGAGGCATCGATGGTTCCTTCAGCAGGGTAGGCGATCGTGCACGTCTTGTTTCTTCATGAAAGTCGGGATTGGTCGGGGACGGCGCGTCTCTTTGCGACAGCCGCGCGCGGAATCTCCGAGCGTGGCGCAAAGGTCACGATGCTCGTTGCGCCAGATAGCAACGTGCATCTCGCCATGTCGCCACGGCGCGCTCCCAACCAGCCGCGACACACTCCGATACCGGAACCTTTCGAGATCATCCCATTCGCTACCGAGGGCTGGTTCTACGCGGCCGCGAGACGGCTGAAGAAGATTTTCCGGCGTTGGGATGCCGACGTCATCTTCGTCACTACCGATACCGAGCACCTGATCGCCGCCACTGCCTGCTGGATGACCCGCGACGGCTCCGTGGTGCGCTGGACTCCATCGGGGGAAAAGCTCGAGATGGGGTTCAAGGGTCGCATGGCGACGCGCCTCGCCAGCACTTCGTTCCTTTTCGCGACCGAGACGGATCGTCGCGCGGCGAACATTCCAAAGCGAGCGCTCGAATCCGCGGTCGCCGAGCTCGGCGTCGATGTCGAGGCGTATCCAGCAAACGGCGCGAAGCCGGCCACGCCTGCCGAGGGCGATGCCGCGAGCGACCAGAAGCAGGCTGAGCCGCTCAAATACATCGTCTGCGTTTACGGGCCGTCAGCGCGCGGACGAGCCGCCACGGCAATCCGCACGATCTCGATGCTGTCGCCGCGACATCCCAATCTCAGACTTATCATCGTGGGGCCGGGCTCGGATGACGAAGATTTGCGCATGCAGGCCGCGGCTCTACGCGTGCTGCATCTCGTCAGCTTCCTCGGCGACCGCGACGACCAGATCAACCTGATGCGCGACGCGCACCTCGGATGGGTCGTTGCCGACGCCGACACCGGAGCGTACGGAATCCTCGACCTGATGGCGCTCGGCATTCCCACTGTCGCCAGCGAAGGCGGGATCGCTCAGCGCTACATCGCTCACGGCATCAGCGGAGCGCTCTATCCGATGGATGACTCCGCGTCCACGGCGGCAACGGTCGCGGGGATGCTGATGAGCGAGGAACAGAGGGAAGCGATGGGCAAAGCAGCGCGAGTCCGCGTCGCGAGGGAGTTCCCGGAGGATCAGATGATCGAGAGCTTCGATCGCGCCGCCAACGCCGCGCGCACCAGGGGTCGCCGCTCGAAGTGACGCCCTCCGGCCGCGGCTCCTCCGGTGTTACGGCGGTGATCGCGGCGCACAACGAAGCTGCGCAGATCGAGGCTTGTATCGCGAGCGTGGATTGGGCGAGCCATGTGATGGTCGTCGAGAACGATTCGATCGATGATACGGTCGAGCGCGCGCGCGGTGCCGGCGCGACGGTGATCAGCCCGAAGTTCACGACGATTGGAGCGCAGCGGAATCATGCGATCGTCAGAGTCACGACTCCCTGGGTATTTGTGCTCGATGCGGACGAGCGATGCACGCCGGAGCTGGCGTCGGAAATCGCGAGAGTGGTCGCGACGCCCGGCAATCACGCCGCGTTCCGGGTTCCACGGCGAAACTTCTTTCTCGGAAAAGAGATTCGTCACGGCGGATGGGGAAGCGATCGTCCCGTTCGCCTGTTCAAGCGAGAGCTGCGCTACAACGCGAGCCTGGTCCACGAGCACGTCGATGTTGCGGGGGAGGTCGGCGCGCTGAAGAACGCACTCCTCCACTACACCTACACTTCCCTCGACCAATACTTCGAGAAATTCAACCGCTACAGCCGGTGGTGGGCCGAGCAGAATCACGCTCGCGGACGGCGGGGATCGGCGGCGGCGGTGGTGTTCAAGCCACCGGCGAGGTTTATGAGCATGTATCTATTGAAAGGGGGCTTTCTCGACGGCGCGCATGGGATGGTGCTCGCGTGTCTCGCTGCCGCCAGCGTTATGGCCAAGTACGCGCGGCTCTGGGAGCTTTCGCGTAAGGGCTAGGCGTTCCACCACCGCACAGACGGAAACCACGACAGCGCTTCTTCCGTCGCCAGTATGTAGTTCCCCTCACGGAACGTCTCGAGCTCGTGGTGCCACTTGAAATACGGCTCGACGCCCGCCGGAGTAATCTTCGCGACCGCGTAGCCTAGCGGAGTGGCAAACTCAAAAACGTCCTTCAGGTAGCGGCGGGCGCTGACCCAGAGATGATTGTACTCGAACTGGACAACCGCGATGCGGTGATCGGCCAGTAGGCCTTTCGCTCCTTCCATGACGTTCATGTCGTGGCCTTCGGTATCGATCTTCAAAAGCGCGATTCGCTCGATGTGATTCTGTGCGCAGTACTCATCCAGCGTCATTGTATCGACGCTCTCCACATTTGTGGCGATCGTTTCGTTCGGGTACAAGGAATTCCTTCCCGCGCCCGGACCGATGACATAGAACGATCGTGAGCCGGATGCATTGGACAACGCAACTGGCACTATTGCTACAGAGCGATCGGGATCATTGTTACGGAGTACTTCGGCGAGCGTTTGACGGGTGCCGTCGCATGGCTCGAAGGCGTGAATCGAGATTCTGGAAGGCTTGGACGAGCGGGATCGGCGCAACAAGGCCAACGTCCACTCGCCAATGTTTGCCCCAACGTCGAAGAAGACCGGATTCGTCCCAGCAGTCCGCTCGAGTACCGTGGCCTGAATGAGCAATTCGCCGTTCTTGCCGATCTTATTCGGGACGTCGAGTCGCGCCCAATTCGATAGGGCCTGACCGAACCGAGCCGCGGGACGTCTGCCAAAGACTGTCACGGCAGTCCGAGCCACGAGCTCACGCAGATTGCTCAATCGGTTCTCTTCCGGCTTAAGGTGGGATCACTGCCAGCCAATTACATTAACGCGACAATAGCTCTGGTAATAGCCCCGTGAAAGTTCTGATAATTGGGAGCGCAAAGCCCTGGCGGATGGAGCGCAGCAGCGAACGGGCTTTCAAGCGCGCGGGCCACGAAACGCTTCTGTTCGACGACAAGAGAAGCAAGCAATTGCTCGGATCCAGGTTGACGCAGGCCAGAGCGCTCAGGGCCGCCCGCCGATTCAAACCCGATTTTGTATTCCTGGGGAAGTGTCAGGCCCTTGCCCTCAGCACTGTCGAAGAAATCATCAACGGCAGGCGCAACGCGACCTGGTATCACGATCCTCCGTCGTACCGGGACATCAACAGGCCTGACGTCGCGCATGTTGCTGCCGTGGGCAGGCTCGCCAACACGTTTTTCGTCTCGGGATTCGTCGACGAATGGAAAGCACTTGGATTGCGCGCCAAATTTCTGCCATCGGCGGCTGACATCGATCTTGGCCCAAGACGTCCAGACCCGCGTGCTGCGTCTGATGTGGTGTTCATCGGTACGGGCTACGACGCCGCGCGCGCGGAATTTCTAATGAAGGTCGCGAAGCGCTACGACGTCAAAGTCTGGGGTCCCGGTTGGGAAAAATGGCGGAAAGAGCTCAAATGGAGCGGTGGGCCTGTCTACGGGCCAGAGTTCGCTGAAGTATGTTCGAGCGCGAAGATTCTACTGGGAATAAATCCACAAATTGCGGCTGGCGCGACGAACTACACATCCGACCGGACCTGGATGACGCTTCAGGCAGGCGGTTTCTACCTGGGCCAGGCAACCGACGGGGTGACGGATCTCCTGCGGGACGGCGAGCACTGCGCGTGGTACCCCGACCTCGAGTCATGCCTGGAGCGCTGCGCCTACTATCTCGGCAACCCCGCGACGAGGGAGCGAGTGGGAACGCAGGGGCAACAGTTTGTCTCCGTGCACCACACATTTGATCAGCGGATTCACAACCTGATTTCAGGTGTAGAATTCACGAATCCACTCGGGTGAAGCATGGGGACTGAGAGCGCACATTGCGAGTTCTGATAATCGGCAGCAATGATCCGTGGCGAATGGAGAGATGCACCCAACACGCTCTCCAGCGGGCGGGTCACACGACCAGGCTGATCGACGACGGGCGCGCGAAGAGCTTGATTGGGTCGCGTTTCGCTCAGCGCTGGGCGCTCACCCAGGCGAAACGGTTCAAACCCGACGTCGTTCTGCTTTCGAAATGTCAGGCACTCGCGCCCGCGACAGTGGCGGAGATCGTCAATGGCAAACAGAGCGCAATGTGGTACCAGGAAGCCCACTGGTTCAAGAGCACCTACCGGCCCGACGTGGCGCACATCATCAAGATCGGGAAGCTCGCTCAGACTTTCTTCGTCTCGGGCTTCGAAAAGGAGTGGGCTGGCCTTGGTCTCCGCGCCAAGTTCCTCCCGTCCTGCGCTGACGCGAACATCCGACCCGTTCCGGTGAAGAAGGCCTTCGCTTCCGACATCGCCTTCATCGGCACCGGCGACGATCCGGCTCGCGCCAACTTTCTGCTCAAGGTTGCCAAGAAATACGATCTCAAAGTCTGGGGCCGGGGCTGGGAAGAATGGCGTAAGCCGCTCAACTGGAGCGGCCGGCAGGTCGAAGGAAAAGAGTTCGCGGCGGTATGCTCGAGCGCAAAAATCGTCCTCGGCATGAATCCGGCTCGCTACGCCGCTGACCCGGGCAATGCTACGTCGGATAGAACCTGGATGACGATCCTCGCCGGCGGATTCTTCCTCGGTCATGGCACTCCAGAGCTCAAGCATATGTTGCGCGAGGGAGACCACTGCGCCTGGTACAAGGACATCGATTCCTGTCTTGCCCAGTGCGCCTACTACCTGGAGAATGCAGGCCAACGGGAGCGCGTGCGGCGCGAAGGACAGGGTTTCGTTCGCCAGTATCACACTTTCGATCAGCGAATCCACAATCTTCTTTCGGGTGAAGAATTCCGTAATCCGCTTGCCTGACATGGGTAGAGCAGGGACGGCGGTTTGAACCACCTCTTCGTCACTCAGGACTACGCGCCCGACCTGGGCGGCATGGCGCGAGTGCACGTCGAGCTCTGTCGCCGCTTTGGCGACGGCGACGAGACAACGATGAATGTCTCGACGGTGGCATCACCCACCGCCGCCTCGTTCGATGACCGCGAGGCATACAGGATCTACCGACAGCCATTCCCGTTCAAGCAAGCAAACCGGTTCTCGAACCAGGTCCGTTGGGCGCGGTGGCTTACCTCGAGCCGCTCGCCGGAATTCGACGTGCTGCATTGCGGCAACATCAGGCCCGTCGGATACAGTGTCGGCTGGGCCAGTCGAAGGCTCGGTGTTGCCTATATCGTCTATGTGTATGGTGGCGATCTGCTGCGCGAGCGCATGAAAGCCAGGCAGAGCCCGCTGAAGCGACGAACATCGCGATGGATCTTTGAGAATGCAGCGGGCGTCGTCGCAATCTCGAAGTGGTCGGCACAGCTAGCATCCGACGTCATGAACGAAGTCGGCGTCGAAAAGCTGCCTCCGATCGGGAGTTTCGATCTCGGAACCGATCCTGTTCGCTTCAGTCCCGCTCACGACACCGGCGCATTGCGGCGGCGCTGGGGAGTCGGAGATGCGCCGCTCATTCTCACCGTCGCGCGTCTCGTCCCGCACAAGGGCCAGGACATGGGGATCCGCGCGCTCGCGACACTGGGGCGGGACTTCCCGGACCTGCGCTACATTATCGTCGGTGAAGGCCACGACGAGCAGCGTTTGCGCGCATTGGCGAAGGAGCTGGGCGTTTCCGAAAGAATCGGCTTCGTTGGAGCAATGCGCGACGACGAGCTTCCTGAAGCCTACGCGACGTCGACCATCTATCTCGGCGCCTCCCGCGTCGACAAGGAGATCAACGCCGAGGGTTTCGGCATTTCGTTTGTCGAGGCCGGTGCGTCAGGAGTCCCCTCAGTCGCTGGCGATTCCGGTGGCGTTCGTTCGGCTGTGCGCGACGGAGAAACCGGGATCGTCGTCCCACCGACCGAGCCGGACGCGATATCTGATGCGATTCGCTCGTTGCTGTTGAATCCCGACCGCCGCAAGCAGATGGGTCGCGCCGGCCGTCATGCGGTCGAGACACACTACAACTGGGATAGGGTCGCGCGCGACACCCGCCAGTTCACCTATGAAGCAGTAGTGCGGATTTGAAGCGATGACGAGTCCCGCGACGAAAGAACGCGTCGTCAAGAAGCCGACGCTGGCCCACCGCGCCGAGTACTACACGATGCGCGCGACGATTGGTGCGTTGCGCGCATTGAGCTGGGACGCAGCCTGCAAAGTCGGTGAGAGGCTCGGCGCGCTCGGCTATCGGCCCCTGGGCATACGAAAGCGGATAGTGGAGCGGCAAATCGCCGCCGCATTCCCGGATCTGAGTCGCGAGGCGGTGGTCCAGCTCGCGCGCGAATCTTACGAGCACTTGGGCCGCACCTTCATCGAGACAGCGCTACTGGACTCGATCGGCAAGGACGGGCTTCAGGCACTCGTTGAATCCGTCGAGGGCTGGGAAGAGATCGAAGATGTCATGGCAAGGGGAAGGGGCGCCATACTGGTGACGGGTCACATCGGCAACTGGGAGCTCGCCGGATCGTATGTCGCCGCGCGCGGCATTCCGCTCGACGCGATCGTGCGCGGGATGGCCAATCCTCTGTTCGATGCGTACATCAACCACACCAGGGAGGCCATTGGGATGACGGTCGTGCACGACTCGGATGCTGTGCGGCGCACGCCGAGGTCTCTGCGCGGGGGGCGAGCGGTCGCGTTCGTCGCCGACCAGGGAGTCATGGGTCTGGCGTCGACGTTCGTCCCGTTCTTCGGGCGGCCCGCAAAGACCCCGCGCGGCGCGGCGGTATTCGCCTTGCGATTCGATGTGCCGGTCGTGTTCGTCGTCGCCCTGCGCAACCCGAATGGACGCTATAAAATCGTGGTCGAGCGGATCGAGGCGCCGAAGACCGGTGACAGGGACCGCGACGTCGACGCGATCGTTGCACGTTTTACTCAACATCTGGAGAAGTGGGTGCGCGTGGTGCCCGCGCAGTATTTCTGGCAGCACCGCAGATGGAAACGACAGCCGCCGGACACGCCGCGCGAGCTGAGAGATCCGTCGGCTTGAAGAGAGGAGGGCGATGCTAGATCCCAAACAGAGACAGCGGCTCCTGCGCGACAACCGCGCACGAATCGGCATCGGGATCGTCCTCGTCATGACTCTCGCCGCGATCCTCGCCCCTCTCATCGCGAGGCAGAACCCGATTGCGATCGATCTGGCGCACCTCCTTCAGCGGCCGTCGGCGCAGCACTGGCTCGGGACGGACATTCAAGGACGCGACATCTGGTCCCGCCTCGTATTCGGCGCACGCGTCTCGCTCACCGTCGGGCTCATCTCGCAGGGAATCGCGCTCGCGCTCGGGGTGACGCTCGGTCTCGTCGCCGGATTCTACGGCAAATGGGTAGACGAAATCGTGATGCGGCTCGCCGATGTCACGCTCGCGTTTCCGACGCTGCTGCTGCTGATCGCGATGGTTGCCGCGCTGCAACCATCGGAAGCTGTCGTGTTCGCGACGATTGGGATCGTCGGGTGGGCGGGAATGGCGCGCATCGTTCGCGGGCAGGTTCTGGTGGTGCGGCAGCTCGAGTACATCCAGGCAATCAGAGCCCTCGGCGCGGGGGATCTACGCATCATGACTCAGCACGTATTGCCAAACGTCATTGCGCCGGTCGTGATTGCCGCGACGCTTGGCGTGGCCGGCGCAATCATGGCGGAAGCGGCGCTCTCGTTTCTCGGCCTCGGTGTCCCACCGCCGGCGCCGAGCTGGGGGTCGATGATTGCAGACGGCAGAGATCTCGAACAACTTCGACGCGCTCCGTGGACGTCGGTGTTTCCCGGAATAGCAATCGGCGCCGCGGTGCTCGGATTCAACCTGCTGGGTGACGCGCTGCGCGACGCTCTCGATCCGCGGCAACACTACAAGGCGAAGAAGGAGGCGTGAGCATGCTCCGCATGTCGTCGCTGTTGCTGGCGTTTGGGTTCATCGTCTGCGCCTCTCCCAAAGACGATACGTCCTCCACTGCACAGGCCGCGCAGACGAGCAACAAGGTCACGCTCGGCGTCGAAGAGGTGGCGAGCGGGCTGGATCAGCCGGTTTATGTCACAGCGCCCGCGAGTGATCCGCGCCTCTTCATCGTCGAGCAGCCGGGTCGCATTCGTATCGTCGAGAACGGGAAACTCCTCGACAAACCGTTCCTCGACATTGTCAGCAAGGTTGGATCAGGCGGAGAGCGCGGCTTGCTCAGCGTTGCGTTCCATCCGCAGTACCGGTCGAACGGCTTCCTTTTCGTCAATTACACCGACAAGAAGGGGGACACGCAGATCGAGCGGTACACGGTCTCGGCGGACAAGAACGCTGCCGATCCGCGGTCCGCCAAGCTGATACTCGCGATCGATCAACCGTACTCCAATCACAACGGCGGGCTCAACCTGTTCGGCCCCGATGGAATGCTCTACATCGGGATGGGAGATGGCGGCAGTCAGGGCGATCCACACGGTAACGGCCAGAACCGCAACGCGTTGCTCGGCAAGCTTCTTCGCCTCAACGTGGATCGCGGCGATCCGTACCTCATCCCGTCCGCCAATCCCTACGCCAACGGGGGCGGCCGCGGGGAAGTCTGGGCGATCGGCCTGCGGAATCCATGGCGCTTCTCGTTCGATCGTTTCACCGGACTGCTCTACATCGCCGACGTCGGAGGGGATCGATTCGAGGAAGTCGACGTCGTCCCGATGTCAGTCGCCGGCGTCAA
>CAJDUK010000024.1_pt1 | contig 13535 bp, 13 predicted proteins | sample 7390591 | NCBI WGS metagenome assembly CAJDUK01 (sample SAMEA7055672, study PRJEB34461) | soil metagenome | biome: terrestrial ecosystem; feature: Peninsula; material: soil | place: Antarctica | collected 2016
GTCGCGACCACCGTGATGCGACGACCGCTGCTCGTGCTGGTACCGACCGTCGCGCTCATCGCGGTCGCGGCATCTCCATTTGTGCAGCTCCGTCTTGCGTCGGCCGACGCGACCATCCTTCCTCCGACGATCGAGTCACGCCGCGGGTACGACGTGCTCGTGAACGAATTCCCCGGCCAGGACCAGTCGACGATCACCGTCGTCGCGCGGTTCCCCGACGATCCGCTGAATCACCGCGTCGCTCTGGATGACCTGCGCAACCGCCTGGCGGCGCTTCCGAATGCGCTCCGCGTCGACATGCCCCTGAGCCCCACCGGTCCGCACATCGCGCTGCTGTCCGTGCGGACAGCGAGCACAGCGCAGAGCGATGAGGCCCGCGCGATCGTGAGGGCGGCCCGCGCACAGCCGGTGGAGGGCGGCACCGTGCTCGGCACGGGTCAGACGGCCTTTGATGTCGACACCGTCGACTACCTCGTCGCGCGCACGCCGATCGCGATCGGGTTCGTCACGCTGACGACCATGCTCGCGCTCTTCCTACTCCTCGGGTCCATCGTCCTCCCCCTCAAAGCGGTCGCGATGAACGCGCTATCCGTCGCGGCGTCGTTCGGCGCTCTCGTGTGGATCATCCAGCAGGGCCATTTCGCCAACATCCTCAATTTCACACCGCAGTCCATCGAGCCGAGCCTGCCCGTGATCATGTTCTGCATCATGTTCGGGCTCTCGATGGACTACGAGGTGTTCCTGCTGTCCCGGATCCAGGAGGAGTACCGCCGCACCGGCGACAACATCGCCGCGGTCGCCATGGGCCTCGAGCGCAGCGGCCGGCTCATCACCGGCGCGGCTGCGATCATGGTGGGCGTCTTCATCGCGTTCGCCCTCGCGGACGTCGTGATCATCAAGTCGGTCGGTATCGGACTGACCATCGCGGTCCTGCTCGACGCGACCCTCGTCCGCGCGCTCGTCGTCCCCGCGACGATGCGTCTCCTCGGCCGCGCGAACTGGTGGGCGCCGTGGCGCTTTGGACGCGGTCTGCATCTCGAACCCGCGAGCGCGACCATGGACGCGTGAGAGGCGGCACTCGGGATCGGCAGCCCTTTCTTCTTGGCTCGACGAACCCCGGCAAGCTCCGCGAGTACCGCGAAATACTCGGCGGCCTCGACCTCGAGCTAGTGGCGCCGGGCGACCTCGATCCCGTTCCCCCGGAGCCCGACGAGGATGGGCTCACGTTCGCTGAGAACGCGTCGGCGAAGGCGCGCGCCTACGCGGGAGTCAGCGGGCTTCAGACGATCGCGGACGACTCCGGTCTGGAGGTCTACGCGCTCCGCGGCGCGCCAGGCCTGCGCAGCCGCCGTTTCTTCGGCGACGACGCGACGGCCGAGGAGCGCAACGCGAAGCTTCTTGCGCTTCTCGACGGTGTCGAGGACCGGTCCGCGCGGTTCGTGTGCGTCACGGCGCTCGCATCACCAGACGGGCAGGTCGAGCTCTTCGAGGGCGAGGTGCACGGCGAGATCGCGGAGGCGCCGCGAGGCGGCGCCGGATTCGGCTACGACCCCGTGTTCGTCATCGCGGGAGACGGCCGCACGATGGCCGAGCTCTCATCCGAGGAAAAGCACCGCGTCTCGCATCGCGGCCTGGCGGGCGCGAAGCTGCGGGCCAGGCTCGCGGGAGGAGCGTGACATGGGGGCCGCGACCCACCCGCCCACGGCCCCCATGTCTTTAGGAGGGTTTGACTATTGGAGCGCTGAACCGCGGTGTCGGTCGGGCCTGTTGCCCGGCGAACCGCTTCGCATCTGACAGAGACATCCCACCCGTGGGCCGCCAATCGTGTGGCTCCCGGGCACCGCTCGAGCAGTACGCCCAACGGTCCTCGTGCATCGTCAGGGCATCGTTCGGTTCGGAGCCCTGGTGCTCCGCACGGGCGCAGACGAAGTCGATGCGATCGTCCATCTAGCTTGTATGACGGACCACACCGAGAGGCAACGTCACCCCTTCAGGGGAACTGGGTACCTGCTGGCGCGGTACGGAACCGACGCGCCACGCTCGGGGGATTACTTGAGAGCGACTCGCAGCGCGGCGACATCGCGATGAAACACGTCGTCCGCGATTGGCTTGCGGCGCGGGTCGGGCTGCATCAAGCCCTTCGACGATTCCCCCGGGCTGTCGTCGGTCACATAACGGGGAACGGGATGCGCGTGCAGATGCGCCACCACGTGGCCGAGCATCTCGAGGTTCAACTTCGCCGGCCGGTAGTGCGCCTCGAGCGCGCGCGCGACCTTCAGGATCTCGCGGAGGTACGTGGTCGCGTCCGCATCGCTCAGCTCGGTGAGATCGGCGATGTGACCGCCGCGCCCGATGACGATCGTGTAGCCGGGTTGGCCGATGTCACCCCGGACGAGATACGCGTCCGAGACGCGGCCGGCATCGATGCGCGCGTTTCCGTAGGTGTCGTCGGGGCTGCCCTCGGAACACATCGGGCAGCCTTTGCCCGCCTTGCGCTGCTCCCAGTCGGCGTCCCACGTTCGGGTCACGTCGGCAACGGTAGCGTCCCCGCGTCGTACAGAAGGCGTCCTTCGTCGCTCCGTGCAACGTCCCACAGCCTGTGCGGCTGGCTCTTCCCCGGTGCGGCAGATGAGTGACCGTCCAGCCATCGACCGTGAGACGGTCGGCGATCAGCCGGCGATAGCACCGCCACCAGAGCGTTTCAGCGCACATGAACGCGGCGCGCGATCCACGTGCGAGAGATGTGAGCCCTCGTAACCGCGAACTGCGGTGCTCATCTGGCCCGCGTACCTGCGAAATGCTGCGACGGGCCTATCAGGTGAACGGGCCGGCACTGGGTGCGGCATCGTCCTGTCCCCGGTGGGGGGCGGATCTTCGCCTGCGATCGGCTTTCGATGCTGATCGGGCTGTATCAAGACCTATCGGAGCGGGCGGGCTGCCATTTCACCCCCGTACAGTGAATCAGGTGTGTGCCGGCTCGTGTGCCATAACACAGTGGGTGGTCGTGCGGGGAACTAGGTACAGACCGGGTGACGTCTGGCCTAAATTGACTAACGCGACCGCCTACGATGAGAGTCAAGAAGGCCCGGGTCGCCTAGGCTCGGGGCGGACCTTGAACGTTGGCCAAAGACGAGCTCGCGGCGCGCAACAGAGCTGTCCCATCCCGCTGACGTGCAGTTTCCTCTAGGAGGGAAGGTGGCCACGCAGACGATCGCTTTCACTAAGCAAGATCAGCTAGCGCGGATTTCAGACATTACGCGTGATCCGAAGCACGTCAGGCTGAACATGAAACGTCTCGAGGACGTCGCCAAACGGGCGCCAGTGTCGATGGCGACGAATTGGATCGACGCCTATCGAACGGCCGACGAGCATTACCGCGCCGCGCCACCGCTTCACTTGAGCGATATCGACCAAATCCAATTCGCTTTCGTGTTCGGCACACAGGGCTGGCTTATCTGGGAGTGGACGGCTGAGCAGAAGGCGACGCCTTTAGACCTCGTGATCGACGGAACCCACTACGTCGGCTCATTCTCGATGTTCGCGTTCCACTACCGAGCGATGCTCCGGCGGGCCGAAGGCAAAGGCAAGGACTTCCTTGACGCGCAAGTTCTCGCAAATCTAACGCTCAAGGACGTCGAGACTCACTACACCGACGACAACGGCAAGCTCTCCGTGCAGATGCTTCACAGGAGGCTCGAGAACTTCCGTGAGGTAGGCCGCGTGCTGGGTGACGAGTTTGAAGGCCACGCGATCAACGTGCTCCGCCGAGCGGATGGTCATCTATTCCGCCCGGACGGGAACGGTCTCATCCAGCTGATGCAGACATACTTCCCGAGTTCCTGGCGCGATTGGCCGATGGCGAAGCTGCCCAACGTGATCCCACTTGGGCTGTACGAATTCCGTCGCCACCGCAGGTTCTCTCCTGAGATCGACCGCCTCTTGGATTTTAAGGACTACCAGAACATCTCAGGTGGCGCCGACTATTACCGGCCGTGGTTCTTCGTTCGTGTCGGTATCTTCGACATCAGTGACGAGTTCAAGCGCAAACTCCGCAATCACGAGCTCATCGAATCTGACAGCGACATGGAGCAGGAGTTTCGAGCTTTCACGATCGTCGCCCTCACTAAGTTGGCAGAGTTAACTGGAGGCTGGCCGCAGGCGCTCAACGCGCTGGAGGTCGAAACCCACGCGGTCGCCTTTCTGCATTGCCGACGGTGTCGCGTCGGAATCTCGGAACAGGACCTTCCCTGTGCATATCGGGACGTTTGTAAGGCCACCAATGAAGATCACGAGCTTATGGACGCAGCCTGGCCGCTCGTGATGACCAACCACTACTAACGGTGCGACCCGCGCCGAGCGCGACCTTCGCGCGCGAAGAGCAATTACGTGGGCTGAACGACCTCGCCCGAGAGTCCGTTCACGTGCATCTGGATCTGGAGCGCATCCAGATGGTCGCGGCGATCGCGCCGCGCTCGTTCGCGACGGGATGGATCCGCCCGTTCCAAGACACGGACGAGCACTATGGCCGGCGCCCGATAGAGCTCGACGATTTGGACCAGCTGCAGTACGCATTTGTCGCAGCGGCTCAGATATGGCTCATCTGGGAGAGAAACGAGAGCGGCAAGGCGATTCCACTCGAGATGACCGTAGAGGGCACCAGATTCGTCGGCTCGGCGACAATCGGCGCCTGCCACGCTCGCGCGATCCGACGCGGGCAGAACATCCTCGACCCGATGGTCCTCGCACGTTTCACGATGAGTGAAGTCGAGGATCACTTCCGCGACGAAGCTACCGGAACGGTCAAGGTTCAGCTCCTTGAGGAGCGGCTCGCGAACTTCCGCGAACTGGGCACTGTGCTTCTCAAGGAGTTCGACGGACACTTCGTCAACGTACTGCGTAGAGCCGGTGGCTTTCTCTTCCGGCCTGACGGAGAGGGATTGATCCAACTGCTGGAGAAGTACTTCCCGAGCTCATTCGGGGATTGGCCGCTGGCAAAACTTCCTTATGTATTCGCTTTCTCGCTTCTCGACATCCGCGACACGCGGCAGTTCGTACCAGAGATCGATCAACTCATGCAATTCAAAGACTTGGAGAACCTGGAAGGAGGGGCGGATTACTACCGCCCGTGGTTCTTTCTTCGGGTCGGAGCCTTGGAGATCGACGAGGAGCTCAAAACGCGGCTGCGCCGTCATGAGCTCATCGAGGCCGGCAGCCAGCTGGAGAACGACTACCGTGTTTCCACGATCGAGGCGATGCGCTCCCTGGTAAGGGCGATGGGGGGCGACTACGTGGCGGCGATGCGCTTACTAGAACGAGAAACTCACGCACAGGCTTTGCTGCGCTGCCGCCGATGTCGCGTTGGCATTAGCGACGCGGAGTTGCCGTGCGCGTACCGCGAAATATGTAAAGCGACCCACGAAGATCACGAACTGATGGACTGCGGATTCCCGCTCGTGTTGACTTCAGAGTATTGAGAGCAGTCGAAGGAAGAGGATGGGGGCTAACTAGGATGCGAACCAGAATCGCGGCGGTTATCGGATTGACGTTTCTTGTTGTCGGCGCGTGCACGGTACCGACGACCACCGCCCCGGCGTCGCAGCGCCCGAAAGCGGTGACCGTACTCCAGTCGGCCGAAGTGAAGTCGATGGATCCAAGCACCGCATTTGGTAGCCATGAGATCAACGTCCAATCCCAGGTCTTCGACACCCTCGCGACGATCGATCCGCAGCTCAACCAGCTCCCGTGGCTTGCCACGTCATGGACCATGCAGACTCCTACGACCTGGCAGGTCAAGCTCCGTACCGGCGTCAAGTTCAGCAACGGAGACCCATTCACTGCAGATGACGTTGTGGCGAGCTATAAGTACCTGACGCGCCCACAGGCGCAGGCGGCGCCGAACTTTCAGGGTTGGAGTGCCGTCGAGGCAATCGATGACAGCACCGTGAAAGTGACGACGAAGGCCCCAGACATCCGGTTCTTCGGAGAACTCACGAGCCTGTACGTCATGCCCTCGAAGCTCCTGAGTTCGGGACCCGCGAGCCTCGCCGATCACCCAGTCGGCACGGGGCCCTACACCCTGACCGAATGGGTCAAAGGCGAGCGCATCGTGATGGAGGCGAACCCGAACTATTGGGGAGGCAAGCCGAAGATCGACAAGGTGACTTGGAAGGCGGTCCCTGAAGCGTCCGTGCGCATCGCGGCTCTACAGGCCGGACAGGCCGACCTGATCGTCGGAGTGCCGCCGGAGTCCGTGGAACTCATCAATAGCGGCGCGAATACCCGAGTCGATGTGGCGCACAGCCTCCGGAACATCACGCTCATCTTTGACTCGCGGTCGCAGCCGTTTAGCGATGTCCGAGTGCGTCAAGCACTGAACTATGCCATCGACAAGGAAAGCATCATCAAGAACGTCCTCGGGGGACGCGCCGCCATTCAGGCGACGACGTCATATGAAAAGACGCCGAACCACAACGCAGACGTGAAGCCGTATCCCTACGACGTCCAGAAAGCGAAGGATCTCCTAGTGCAAGCTGGCTATCCGAACGGGTTTACCGTCGAGTTTCATCACCCCACGGGGCGCTGGATCAAGGACGTCGAAGTTGCGCAGGCGATCGCCGGAATGCTCGCGAAGGTTGGCGTGCAGACCACGCTCTCCACCGGTGAGTACACGTCCTTTTTCAACACCTGGGCGTCAGGGGCATACAAAGGGCTAACAATGATCGGAACGCTCAATCAGTACGACGCCGATCAGGTCTACCAGTTATTCCTCTACAGCAAGGGCCGCTGGGGCGTCTACGTCGGTAACGACGCCAAGCTCGACGCCCTGTACGAGACGCAGAACACGGAGCTCGATGCGAAGAAGCGTGCGCAGACTCTCCAAGAGATGGAGTCCTACGTGCACGACCAAGCCTACTGGCTCTTTCTCTACTTCCAGGATGATGTCTACGCATCGAACAAGAAGCTCAAGTGGCGCGCACCTTCGAATGAGAAGATCTGGATGCTCGACGCCGATGTGAGCTAGCGGCCAGCTCGACAGAGAGCCAGGGCGCGCGCGCGGGAGCGAAGGAGGCGCGGGATGACGATCTTCATCATTCGGCGCCTCCTGCTTACCGTGTTCATGCTGTTCCTCGTTTGCCTAACTGTCTTCATGCTCGCCCATCTCACCGGAGATCCTGTGAGGCTAATGGTCCCCGACCAGGCGACCGAGGCGGACATTGAGCGTTTGCGGAACGCGCTGGGTCTGGATCGGCCCCTGCCGGTCCAGTTCGTCGACTTCATCGGAAACGCGGTACGTGGCGATCTCGGTACGTCCTTGCGGTACCGTCAACCTGCCCTTCAGCTTGTGATGGAGCGGATGCCAGCGACGGCCGAGCTGAGCGCGGCGGCAATGGTGATCGCGCTTGTCGTAGCGATACCCGCGGGTGTCGTTTCGGCGACCCGGCGAGGTTCATGGATTGACAGTCTGACTTCGGTGATCTCCGTCGTCGGTCAGTCACTTCCCGCGTTCTGGATCGGGCTGATGCTGATCATTGTCTTCGCCGTGCATCTGCGAGTCGTGCCGGCAGCTGGGCGCGGAGACCCCGGCAGCCTGATCCTGCCGGCCGTAACACTGGGGCTTTGGCCCATGGCGCGGATCGCGCGAGTCCTCCGCTCAAGCATTCTCGAAGTCCTGCACGAGGACTACGTTCGTACTGCGTACTCGAAGGGTTTGAGCGAGCGTGCCGTCCTGGGGCGGCACGTGCTCCGGAACGCGAGCATTCCCGTAGTCACTGTGACGGCACTCACCTTCGGCTCCTTGCTGGGGGGGACGATCATCACCGAGAGCGTCTTCGCCTGGCCAGGGGTTGGACGGCTTGCGCTCGAGGCGATCAACAACCGCGACTTCCCACTGATTCAGGCGACCGTATTCGTTGTCGCTGCGATCTTCGTCGTGATCAACTTCGCACTCGATCTCATCTATGTCTGGCTAGATCCGCGGATTCGGTTGTCCTGAAGGTCATGGCCACTGTCACCACGGTTTTGGACCTACCTCTTCCCAGTCGCCGCTCTCGCGGCGCCATCGATATCCTCCGGCACCCGACGGTCGTGGCCGGCGCGCTGCTGCTCGCAACTGTGGCAATTGTCGCTATCGCGGCGCCGGTGATCGCTCCGTACGACCCGTACGAGCAGCACCTCGAGGGCCGCCTGGCACCGCCGATCTGGTCCGGCGGCTCTTTCTCCCATCTACTTGGCACGGACCAGCTTGGTCGCGATGTACTGAGCCGCCTGATGTACGGGGCGCGCGTCTCGATGGCAATCGGCGTGATGGCCGTTCTCTTCTCAGGCATCCTCGGTGTGGCTGCCGGTGTGACCGCCGGCTTCTACGGCGGACTCGTCGACGAGTTGCTCATGCGGCTAGCTGATCTCCGCCTCGCGCTTCCCTTCGTACTTCTCTTGATCTCGGTGATCGCGGTATTCGGGCCGAGTTTCGCAAATCTGATTGTGATTCTCGGACTGACGGGCTGGGTGCCATATGCCAAGATCGTGCGTGCGGAGACTCTTTCCATGCGCGAGCGTGAGTTCATCGTCGCCGCCCGTGCGCTTGGCGCACGCAACACAGATCTAATGTTCCGGCACATCCTGCCGAACACTCTGGCTGCCGCGATCGTCATCGGGTCGCTTGAGTTGGCGAACGTTATCGTCGTCGAGGCTTCACTTAGCTTTCTGGGCCTCGGCGTCCAGGCACCGACGCCAAGCTGGGGCAACATGCTCGGGGAAGCGCGAGACTACCTACTGTCGGACTTCTGGTTGGCGACCCTTCCAGGAATAGCGATATCGACTACATCGATCAGCGTGAATCTCATCGGCGACTGGCTTCGCGACGTGCTCGATCCGCGGATCCTCACGTGACGCCGACTGTTTGCGTCGAAGGGGAGGTCTGGCGATGGCGATAACCTCAGCGTCGAAGGTCGCTGGAATGATCATCGGAGGACACGATGTCCGTGCGGCAGCGGGCGGGGTAATCGAGGATCGGAACCCGGCGAATAGCGAACTCCTCGCGACAGTCGCCTCCGCCACCTCGGCCGACGTCGATGACGCCGTCGATGATGCAGCCGAGGCGTTTAGGCGGACCTGGCAGCGGACGCGCCCCGCGGATCGCGGTCGCATTCTTGTTCGAATTTCCGCGGCCATCAGGGCCCGCGCCGATGAGATAGCTCGGGTGGAGTGCCTCGACACTGGAAAGCCGCTGCGCCAGGCGAAGGCAGACACTGAGGTCGCAGCGCGCTACTTTGAGTTCTACGGCGGTGCCGCGGACAAGATCCTGGGGACCACCATTCCGCTTGGGCCCGGTTTCCTCGACTACACGGTTCGTGAGCCGCTCGGCGTCTCGGCGCACATCATCCCTTGGAACTATCCACTCCAAATCCTCGGACGGGGAGTGGCGGCCGCGTTGGCCGCGGGGAACACGGTAGTCCTCAAGCCCTCGTCACTTGCGCCTCTCACCGCGCTAACTATTGGGCGAATCGCATTGGAGTGCGGCCTGCCGCCGGGCGTCCTCAACGTGATTCCGGGACCCGGCCCTGAGGTTGGTTCTGCGCTCGCAAGCCATCGACTCGTGAACCAAGTTACCTTCACCGGTTCGGTCGAGACAGGTACCCACATCATGAAGCTCGCTGCCGATCACACGATTCCAGTCACTCTCGAGCTGGGCGGAAAATCACCGAATATCGTCTTCGCCGATGCGGACTTCGGGCCCGCGGTCGAAGGCGTCGCTAATGCCATCTACCAGCATGCGGGGCAGACGTGCTCGGCAGGCTCGCGGCTGCTGCTCGAGCGCCGGGCGCACGATTCGTTCCTCGAGAAGCTGACCGAGCGCGTTCGCCATATGACGATCGGCCCGGGGATCGAAGATCCCGACCTCGGCCCGCTGATTTCTGACGATCAGCGGCGCCGCGTGCTCGAATACATCGCGGTCGGACGGCGTGAAGGCGCGGACCTGAGATATGGCGGAAAAGCCCCTGACCAGCAAAGCCTCTCGAAGGGGTCGTACCTCGAGCCCACCCTCCTGGACGGGGTCCGCAATGAAATGCGGGTTGCTCAAGAAGAGATCTTCGGTCCGGTGCTCGTTGTCATTTCCTTCGATGAAGTCGACGAGGCCGCGGCGATCAGCAATGCCAGCCGATACGGATTACTCGCGGGAGTCTGGACCCGAGACGTCAACAAGGCCCTCTCGCTCGCCGAGCGCATCCAATCCGGGCAGATCTACATCAATACCTACGGGGCGGGTGGCGGCGCCGAGCTTCCGTTTGGAGGCTACAAGCAATCAGGGTTTGGTCGCGAAAAAGGGCTCGAAGGACTTCTTGCTTATACCCAGGTCAAAAATGTCTGCGTGCGTTTCCCGGCCTAACGGTCCCATTCCCGGCCACTGTGTACGCGCCAGTTACATCGGCGACGGTAACGTACCTACGTCGTACACAAGGTGTCGTTCCAGAGTCCGCGATACATCCCACCGTCTGTGCGGCTCGTTCTTCCCCGGCGCGATCAGATGCGTCGCCCTCCAGCCGTCGACCGTGAGGCGATCGGCGAGAAGACGACGATGGCAGCGCCGCCACAGCGCCCTCGGCGCACATGAACGCGCTGCGCGAGTCGCGCGCGAGAAACGTGAGGCGATCGTAACCTCGCGCGAACTCTTCGGTGCTCATGTGGTCGGCGTATCCGCGGAATGCTGCCACTCGGAGCGCGCGATGCGGCGAATCCGCGTGCGGATCACGGCGCCCCCGAGCTCCGGTATGTGCACGTACGCGATGCCGACCTCGCCGAGCGCTCTCTTTAGAGAGTCCGCAGCGAAGTGCGGATGCCGCCTCGAGGCCGGCTGCGAATGTATGTCGGCGACGTTCTCGATATCGGCGCCGCTTACCGTCGCGAGGAGTTCTTCCAGTGGCCGCGCACCGTGCCCGACGGACCAGATGTCCATGACGATCAGTGTGGGAGACTCGGGGCGGTGAGCGACCTCGCGATCCGGCCGGTCAGTCCCGACCAGTACGATGCGGTGATGCACTACTTCGACAGGGTCGCGTACGCCGATAACCCGAACTGGGTCGAAATGCTTCTGCATGGAACGTCTCGTCGAAGATTACGAGGACCGCACGAAAGTGCAGAACCGCGCCTCGCGCAGCGAGCTCATCCTCTCGGCGAAGGCGAATGGGCTGGTCGCGTATCGCCTGGGCCGCGTCGTCGGCTGGTGTCACGCCGCCCCGAAATCGGAGCTGCTGAGCGTTCCCGGAGAACGCCCCGCGGACGTCGGCGCGATCGTGTGCTTCGTCGTCGCAACCGATCAGCGGCGCCAGGGGATCGCGACTCAGCTCCTCGACGCTGCGCTCGAGCACCTGCGCTCGCGCGGGACGAAGTTCGCCGAGGCGTATCCCTGGCTGGGCGAGGTCGACCCCGGACGGTGGGTGTTTGCGCAGTACGTCGGTCCGCTATCGCTGTACGTGAAGGCCGGCTTCGAAATCGCTGAGAAGCGGGGTGATTTCGCTATCGTCCGTAAGAGGTTATGACCGACCATCTCGCTGAGTTGCGTTCTCGTCGGGGCGGAGCTTCGAGAACGAGATCGGCATGGCGTTCGAGTTCGCAAGGCACCTTTTCCAGCGTGCCGGCCGTGCTCTCGACGAGATACACCCGCCCTCAGAAGGGGCATGCTCGCGCCTCAAATGCCAACTCCGGGAAGAGCGCCACACCCGCGAGGGGAGGTTGAGCTAACCCGATGGACGAGGCGTCCGCGAAGCTCACCGCGAGTGGCGTCGTCATCAAGTATTGGCTTCAGCGTTCGCATAGCCTGTTCACCGCGGTCGAGGGTGTGGACCTGGCGGTTCGGCCGGGCGAGTTCGTTGCCATCGTCGGCCCATCGGGCTGTGGCAAGACGACCTTCCTGTACGCGGTCGACGGTCTCATCCCAATCGCTGACGGGAGCCTCACCCTTGACGGCCGGGACATCACGAAGCCCGGCCCGGATCGCGCGATGGTGTTCCAGCAGCCCGGACTGTTGCCGTGGCGCAATGTTCTCGGCAACGTCATGTTTGGTGTCGAAGCGCAGGGCAACCTGAACAAGGCCGAGGCGGTCTCACGCGCCAGGCAGCAAATCCAGCTCGTCGGTCTGCAGGGCTTCGAGGAGGCGTATCCGCTGGAACTGTCAGGCGGTATGCAGCAGCGCGTCAATCTCGCTCGTGCTCTTCTCACCGATCCAAAGATGCTTCTGCTCGACGAGCCCTTCGCGGCGCTTGACGCGCAGACCCGCGAGATGATGCAGCTCGAGCTACTGAAGATCTGGTCGCAGACCAAAAAAACAGCGCTCTTCATCACCCACGACATCAAGGAGGCTATCTATCTGGCCGACCGCGTGATCGTCTTCACGCGGCGTCCGGGGCGTGTTAAGAAAGTGCTCGAGATACGACTGTCGCGCCCCCGCGACCTGCGCGTGAAGCGCGATCCGCAGTTCCTCACCTACGAGGACGAGATCTGGGAGTCGATCCAAGAGGAGCTCGAAATACCGACGGAGCGGCTCGTGACAGGAGTGCCCGCGGCATGATCATCAACGAAGCCGACCGCGTCCTGCCGGTGACAGCCGGGGACTCAAACCCGACGCGCGAGAAGCGCTCGCTCGTGCAGCCGAGCCCAATCAAGCGATACGAGCCGATCCTCTTTGGCACGATCAGCGTTGCCAGCTTTCTCGCCGTCTGGCAAATCGTCGCGAGCGCGCGGATCATGCCGGTCCTCTTCCTACCGGGCCCATGGGACGTCGGTCAGGCGTTCGTCAAGCTATTCCAGACGGACGACATCTGGCTGGATATCGGAACGAGCGGCGCTGAAGTGGGGATCGGGTACGGCATGGCGATCGTGGTCGGTCTTGTGCTCGGAGCGCTCATGGGATGGTATACGCGCGTCCAGTACACGCTGGATCCGTTCGTCAACTTCTTTTACAGCACACCGCGCGTGGTCCTCGTCCCGTTGTTCATTATCTGGTTCGGCATCGACATGCCCTCAAAGATCGTGGTCATCTTTCTCGGCGCGCTCTTCCCGATCATCATCAACACAATGGCTGGCGTCCGGAACACGGAGGCCGCGCTCCTCCGAGTCGCGCGATCGTTCGGCGCCTCAGATGCGCTCACTTTCCGTCGCATCGTCCTGCCCGGCTCGGTGCCGTTCATCCTCACGGGCTTTCGGCTCGGTATCGGCCACGCGCTCACCGGCGTCGTCGTCGCCGAACTGCTCGCGGCACGGCACGGCGTCGGTCAGCTCATCGCGATCGCGGGCCAGACTTTCCAGACGCCAAAGATGCTCGCCGGCGTGATCCTCATCGCGTGCACCGGAATGCTCCTCACGTCGATTCTCCAGCGCATTGAGAATCGATTCCAAAAATGGCGACCTCAGATCAGGTCATGAGTTACGACAGCGTGACGAGCGGAGGGGTCGGCACATGAGAAGACAACCTGCAGTACTTGTCGCGGTCGTCGCGATGCTCCTGAATGCTTGCGGAGGTGGGCCGAGCGGCGTAACCG